>BCSF01000206.1_pt1 | contig 26833 bp, 38 predicted proteins | sample 1016431 | NCBI WGS metagenome assembly BCSF01 (sample SAMD00045685;SAMD00045686;SAMD00045687;SAMD00045688;SAMD00045689;SAMD00045690;SAMD00045691;SAMD00045692;SAMD00045684;SAMD00045690;SAMD00045691;SAMD00045692;SAMD00045684;SAMD00045685;SAMD00045686;SAMD00045687;SAMD00045688;SAMD00045689, study... | reverse complement strand
GGAATAGTAACTCCACCATTTCCCTGATGGTCTTACTTTTTTGTTCAAAACAATGGCTCAATCTACGCTTCAGGGCAAGTATGCCCCCTCTACCTGGGACTCATTCTGCGAATGGGTTACCTCAACTAACAACCGTCTGTACGTCGGTTGGTTCGGTACGCTGATGATTCCAACTCTGTTGGCAGCGACCATCTGTTTCATCGTTGCGTTCATCGCTGCTCCCCCTGTGGACATCGATGGCATCCGTGAACCCGTTGCTGGTTCACTAATGTATGGTAACAACATCATCTCTGGTGCAGTTGTTCCTTCTTCCAACGCAATTGGTCTTCACTTCTACCCCATTTGGGAGGCAGCATCTCTGGATGAATGGCTCTACAATGGTGGTCCTTACCAACTCGTCGTCTTCCACTTCCTCATTGGCGTCTTCTGCTACATGGGACGTGAGTGGGAACTGTCTTACCGTCTAGGTATGCGTCCCTGGATCTGTGTTGCTTACTCTGCTCCAGTCGCAGCAGCATCTGCTGTCTTCCTCGTCTATCCTTTCGGTCAAGGTTCTTTCTCTGACGGTATGCCCCTTGGCATCTCTGGTACGTTCAACTACATGCTTGTCTTCCAAGCAGAGCACAACATTCTGATGCACCCCTTCCACATGCTTGGAGTTGCTGGTGTCTTTGGTGGTTCTCTGTTCTCGGCAATGCACGGTTCTCTGGTTACTTCTTCCCTGGTTCGTGAAACCACCGAGAACGAGTCCCAGAACTATGGTTACAAGTTCGGTCAAGAAGAAGAGACCTATAACATTGTTGCTGCACACGGATACTTCGGTCGTCTGATCTTCCAGTATGCTTCTTTCAATAATAGCCGTTCTCTTCACTTCTTCCTTGCTGCTTGGCCAGTGGTCGGTATCTGGTTTACTGCTCTTGGTGTTAGCACTATGGCATTTAACCTGAACGGTTTCAACTTCAACCAGTCTGTCATTGACAGTCAGGGTCGTGTACTGAATACCTGGGCAGATGTTCTGAATCGTGCCAACCTGGGTATGGAAGTGATGCACGAGCGCAATGCTCACAACTTCCCTCTCGATCTTGCTGCTGCTGAGAACACTCCTGTTGCTCTCACCGCACCTGCTATCGGTTGATATAAAATCAAATACCCAAAGATGGGGGACTTCGGTCCCCTTTCTTTTTCTTCAAATTGTTAAGTTTTTTATAGTATTCTCATGGTTGGAAAACTTGATCCAGAAGAAAGAGTGCTTCCTGAATGGTTTGAACAAACGTCTAACGAACCATATGTGAGGCACGAATATAAACTGACCTACTCTAATGGTCAATCAGTTACACATGATACATGGGAAGATTTGAGAAACGATTGGTGGAATACACCATCTCAATTTTTGTCTCACGTAGAAGTGTTGGATAGAAAACAAACAGACAAAAAATCAAATGGAGGATTTAAATAGTGGTAGCATCTACACTTACACCACCAAGGAGGGGATGGTTCGATGTCCTCGATGACTGGCTTAAGAGAGATCGTTTCGTTTTTGTTGGCTGGTCTGGACTTCTTCTTTTTCCCACAGCTTATCTTGCTCTTGGTGGTTGGCTTACTGGGACAAGTTTCGTTACGAGTTGGTACACTCATGGGATTGTATCCTCCTATCTTGAGGGTGCAAACTTTCTTACTGCGGCAGTTAGTACTCCAGCAGATTCTATGGGTCATTCTCTTCTTCTTCTCTGGGGTCCTGAAGCTCAAGGGGATTTCGTCAGGTGGTGCCAACTTGGGGGACTCTGGAATTTTGTGGCACTCCACGGAGCCTTTAGCCTTATAGGTTTCATGCTTCGGCAGTTTGAGATTAGTCGTTTAGTAGGGATTAGACCATACAATGCGATTGCTTTTTCAGGTCCTATTGCCGTATTTGTTAGTGTATTCCTCATCTACCCTCTTGGACAATCCAGTTGGTTCTTTGCGCCGTCGTTTGGAGTTGCATCGATCTTTAGGTTCTTACTCTTCCTACAGGGCTTCCACAACTGGACGCTCAACCCGTTTCATATGATGGGTGTAGCAGGTATCCTTGGAGGGGCATTACTTTCTGCCATCCATGGTGTTACAGTTGAGAATACCTTGTATGAAGACGGTGAACAGGCAAACACCTTTAAGGCATTTGATACAACTCAAGAGGAAGAGACATATTCTATGGTCACGGCTAATCGTTTCTGGTCGCAGATTTTTGGTATCGCGTTCAGCAATAAACGTTGGTTGCATTTCTTTATGCTTTTTGTTCCTGTTATGGGTCTTTGGACATCCTCTCTGGGCATTATTGGTCTTGCTTTTAATCTTAGGGCTTATGATTTCGTAAGTCAGGAAGTTAGAGCAGCAGAAGACCCTGAGTTTGAAACCTTCTACACCAAGAACATTCTCTTGAATGAAGGTCTCCGTGCTTGGATGGCACCTGTCGATCAACCTCATGAGAACTTTGTGTTCCCTGAGGAAGTTCTGCCACGAGGCAACGCACTGTGATATAATTAAGGGGGTATAACAACCCTCTTTTTATGTCTAACAATAGACCATATGAACCTATGCCTAAATGGATCATACCTGCTGGCATAGGTTTTATGATCTTCACGGTCATTATCTTTGTTGTATTCACCCTTAGTGTGATGTATTTTGGGTGAATACATACCTAATAAACAACTTATTTTAAAATGGAAAATAGTTTACATCAGTATATTAAAGGTAAGTTTTTTCCCAATGCTGATTTTGGTGTAGTAGTTGAAGTTGGTGCAGCAGGTCCAGAGCATCTATCTCAATCAAAACCATTTAAAGATGATGGGTGGAGATCGATTTGCGTTGAACCTAATCCTAAATTTGCTCAGATGCACAGGGATTGTGGTAATGAAATTTATGAATGTGCAGCATCTAGTACTGATGGTGATGATATTGATTTCCACATTTCTTCAAATTGCCAAGCAGAAAGTTTTTCTTCTCTGGGAATTTCTACATCACTATGTCTTGGATCTGGATATCAAGGAAGACACTCAATCCAAACTAGTGTTGTAAAGGTTAAAGTCAGAAAACTTGATAGCATCTTACAAGAATCTGGAGTCTCTGAAATTGACTGTTTGATTATTGATGTTGAGGGTTGGGAATTAGATGTACTGAAAGGATTTAATTCTGAAAAATATAAACCAACAGTGATTGTCCTTGAAGTTGTTGGTGGAGAGGAAGTTGAAAAGGAATATACTGATTACATGGAAGCAATTGGATACCAATTTGATTCATATGACAACACAACTGGACCGAACATAGTGTATTCTAAAGTTGGATGATCAGTTCAGAAACTCCTGACAAACTTAGAGAAATTATTCAAGATACTTGGCCCAACCTTTACAGACCTCCCAAGAAGGAGTATAATGATGACAATCGAAGGAAGACCCGTGCTGTCTGACAAAACTTACAAGAAGTATGTTCTTGAGCACCTTGAGAACTGGCTTCTGGATGCTATTGGCACTGAGGAAGTAACTTCTCAGGAAGTCTATGATGTCATTATCAAGGCTATAGATGAGAACACACAATACCATCGCAAAGAACTTGATAAGAATGCAGAACTTCTTTCTCTACTGAAGGGTAATCGTCCTAGTGTCTTTGATGCCTCTGCTCATGACTTTGATGACTTCTGGTTTGGTAAGCAATACACTGAGGAAGAAATGAATGCCATGTGTGATGCTGCTAAAGATAAAGAGAAGTGCCGTGAGTATAACCTGCGTGAGGCAGAGTACTATACCAAACGTGCTGAACTAGATGCTGAACATCAACGAAAAGAACAGTGTTCATGTGATTATTAATGTCATTGCTTGATTCTGGGTGGGAATATCTACCAAACATAATTACCGAAGAAGAATCTTTAAAAGTATCAAAACAAATTTTGCTTTCACATTATAGAAAGAATAAAAACTTTGATACTTTATGTGATCCTACTAGAGGAAATGTTTTGATTTGGTACTCACCCAAATCTATTTCCTATCTTATGGATGTATTAAAACCAACTTTAGAAAATTTAGTTGGTGAAGAGTTGCTACCAACGTATTGGTTTTGTACAGCATATCATGATGGTAGTTGGATGTCTTCCCATAAAGATAGGGAAGCATGTGAAATTTCAGTTTCTATGAATTTGTGTGGGGATAGTAAATGGCCATTGAAGTTAAAGGATTTTCAAAATAAAAGAGTAGAAGCTATTACATCACCAGGAAATGGAGTTGCATATCTAGGAACTGAAGTGGAGCATTGGAGAAGTCCACTAAAGGGATGTGGTGATGAGAGGTTTATACAAGCATTCTTTCATTTCGTTAGGAAGAATGGTAAGTATTCCTCTTGTGCTTACGAAGGATTTCAAAATTAACTTTTAATTTCAAGATCTGGGGAAAAAAATTTCCCAGATTTTTTTACGCCAGGGGGTCGATTGTATAAAGATCTAAATAATACAGACACATAAATAAACGGATTTTGAATGGCTAGTATATTCAAGCCGAAAAGGAGTAATGTCGTAGGTCGTGTGCCTACTACAGCCGACCTAGTTGAAGGTGAAATTGGTGTCAATATACCTGACTCCAAGATTTACATTAATACTGGTGGTGTCATCAGTGTAATTGCAGACTCTGCTGCAGGTGGTGCTGGATATCAAGTTTTGACCATTGATGATAATGGTGATACTCTTCAGGCAAACAAAAGATACTCCCTTGATTCAAGTGGTGGACCTCTGACTTTTGAAATGCCAACAGCACTTTTGACTTCGGGAACCTTTATTGAATTCGTTGACCTCACTGGGTATCTGAACATAAATACCGTTACAATAACTAATCCTGGTGTTGGATTATATGATGCTCTAGGAAACTTAGATGAGTTTCCACTCTATCTTGATATGGCATATGCTGGATTGAAAATTGTATATGATGGAACAAATTGGAGAATGGTTGCGTTAACTTAAATGGCACTTTCACAAAGCGGATCCTATCAAGGAGACATCAGTAGATCTAACAGCTACTGGGTTTATGCTCTCAGAAGAGACAATGAAGGTATGCTCTGGTTTACCAAGGTAAGCAGTGCTTCTACCGAGACTGATATTGATGTTGGTATTAGAAGTGATGGAACCATGGTTCCTGAGTTTGGGGATTATGAAGATTACGTTCTGGAGACTACCCCAGAAAAATCTTCTACCAATCACCCACAAGATAAATATCAACAGTTCCGATTTGATAGTCGTAACCTAAATTATTTCTTAGACGAAAATGGTTACTTTATTTTAAAAGTAACTGGAATCCACACTTACTCTGGACCTGTATAACGAGAACCAAAGATGGCTGAATTTAGACTTGGCAGACTTAAGTTTAACTGGAGAGGTGATTGGACAGCCTCGACGGCATATGTTATTGACGACGTTGTAAAGATCGGCGGCAATACTTACGTTTGTACTATCAACCACACATCAGCAGGAAGTGCTGATGAATGGTATGACACCGACTTTAATATCGGTAGTCCTAGATGGCAGGTAATGGTTCCTGGTGCAGACAGTGTTGGTATTTTTACAGACGGAACATACTACGGTCCAAATGATATTGTAAGTTATGGTGGTGTTCTCTACAGAACTCTTACACCACACGTAGGATCTGCGTTTACTAATTCATATTTCACCCCTTACGTTGAAGGTTTTGGCAACGTTGCACCCTTCAGCACAACAACAACCTATAAACTAAGAGATCTTGCTTCTTATAGTGGCAATGTTTATGTTGCTGCAACTTCTGGAATTGCTGCTACAACAGTTACACCAAACAAACGTGCCGACCAGTGGGATCTTTTAGTCACTGGTATCTCTACCGTAGCCATCAGTACCTATTCTGCTGGTGTTACCTACGATCAAGGTCAACTTGTAACTCATGGTGGTAATACTTACGTTGCTATTTCTTCTTCTGTTCTTGACGTTGCACCAGAGGGTGATGATTCTGGTTTCGGAACTTCTAGAAATAGTTGGTCTCTGCTTGTAAGTGGTCTCAGAAATGCTGGAACTTGGAGCACAGCAACTCAATACTATAGAAATGATGTTGTAACGTATACGAGTTCTTCTTACATTGCAATTACCACTTCTACTACTGGTGATCAACCAGATGTAAGTCCCGACGAATGGGGACAACTGGCTGCTGGTGCTGGTTCTGCTACCCTGACAACTCAAGGTGACCTGCTTACCAGAAGTTCCTCCGCTCCTACCAGAATTGGTATTGGATCTGTAGGCATGGTGCTCAAGAGCAGTGGATCCGATCCATTGTGGGGATACTTTGGTCAGCAAGCTCAGAACTATTACATTGGTCCTGATGGTAGTGACACTACTGGTGATGGAACTACTCTTGAAACTGCATGGAGAACCATTGGTTATGCATGTACAAACGTAAGCACACCTGCGGTAATCAACGTATCTGCTGGAACATACGCAGAAAATCTTCCCATTACAATTCCTCCTCACGTTGATCTTCTGGGTGCTTCTCAGAGACAGACATTTATCCAACCAGCAACTGCTGGTATGGGAACAACCACGATGTTCTTCTTGAGTGATTCGGTCATTATTGAGAACCTCACTATGCGTGGAATGTCTGGTTATGCCAAGACAAATAGTAATAGTGATTCTATTCTCGGTGTTGATCCTGAGAAGGTTGGTTGCTACTTAATGCTCAACCCAAATGACTCTATCACACAGAAGTCTCCATACATTAAGAACTGTAGTTGTCTGTCTGGTCCATCTATTAGTGAAAGAATTGGATTCTCTGCTAATGGATCTGCTATTGCTGCATACATTGATGGTGATGTTCACGCAGGATTTGGTGATTCTGTAGGCAACAGATCCATGGTTATGGATGCCTACACTCAGATTAATGACGAAGGTATTGGTATCTGGGTTGACAATCTGGGTAAAGCAGAAATCGTTTCTGTCTTCACCTACTTTGCTGACTTTGGATATGTTGCCATGGACGGTGGCATCATCCGTGCTCTGAATGGTAACAACTCTTACGGTCAGTATGCGCTGAGTGCCTTTGGTTCTTCTCCTGCAGAAACACCACAGGAAGGACACACTAAAGGTGAGAAACTCAATCTTCTGTTTGCCTCTCTGAGTGGTGGTGTTGCGGTTGGTGATACTATCACTGGTGCAGATTCGGAAGCTGTCGGATATGTTCTGAGTGATCAGAGCAATGCTGATAATCCATTCTTCATCTTCGAATATGATTACATTGGATATGGATACACCACTTTTGCCGATAATGAGTTACTTACTATCGGTACTGGTGTGACTGCAATGACTGCAGCTACTAATGCTACTGAAGGTCTCAAGGGTTATATCTTCCCACTTGCAGGTCTGAGCACAGAACCAGCACCAAGAGGTGTTATTCAGTTTGCTAATGATCAGTATTCTGGTTTTGGTTCTGAGGGTAGAAGCACTTATGGTTTCGGTATCACTGACATTGCCAGCTACACTGGATATGGAACAGATACCAATGCCTACACACTTTCTGCCGTAACCGATTACGTCGAAGGAACCTTCGGTGTCGTTGGTACATACAATACAACTCAGTTAGCACTGGGTGCTCAAAATACCTATACTGGTGTTGCAGTTACCACTAATGGTAACGGATCTAATGCAGAATTCACTGTTGTAATTAATGCCAGTGGTGTCGTAACTGACATGACTCCTACAACAGAGGGTGAAGATTATGCTGAAGGTGATATGATCACCGTTGATGGTGCAGACATTGGTGGTCTTGCTGGTGCTGCTATCACTGCCAACATCTATCCAAGATCTGGAACTGCTATCCTGAGACTTGCTGAAGAGAAGACAATTGAAGCTGCCAACAAGCAGAATATCACAATCCTGTATGACTACTCTCAGATTCGTGTAACGGGTCATGACTTCCTTGACATTGGTATTGGTGGCACGGTTGCTTCTAACTATCCTGACAAACCAACCACGCAACCCATCGAGGGTAACCAGATCAACGAAGTTGCACCTGCTCGTGTGTTCTTCGTAACCTCTGACCAAGATGGTAACTTCCGAGTTGGTAACTACTTCCGAGTCGATCAGGCAACTGGTAGTGCCACCCTGAATGCTTCTGCGTTCAACCTGTCTGGTCTGACTGAACTGAGACTGGGTGCTATCGGTGGTCAAATCGGTGTTGCGATTAACGAGTTCTCTGCTGACGGAACTCTGTCTGGTAACAGTGACACTGCTGTTCCCACAGAAAAAGCAGTCAAGACTTATGTTGATAAGGTGGCTATTGATGCCAGATCGTTCTCCTGGTGGGTTGGTAGCAACTGACCCCCAGGTCAACATAACTATAAATAAATACTAGTAATCCGACCAGTAAGATTGGAGAAAATTTAAATGGCTTCTGGAGTATTGGGTAGAGTATCTCTTGCCTCTACAACTTTAACAACTGTATATACAGTGCCAACTGGCAACGTTGCATATCTGAATGTCACTCTGGCTAACAGATCATCTGCTTCTGCCGCAGTTAGAGTTGCTCTGGCACAGACTGCAGCTTCACCACTTGATGCTGAATATATTGAATATGAAACTGATATCAGTGGTAATGGTGTTCTTGAAAGAACTGGTCTTATTTTGGGTGCTGGATGGAGTGTCGTCGCATACTCCGATTCGGCAGCCGTAAGTGTCATGACTTACGGTATTGAACAATCTAATGCTTGATTATACATATAACTATACAGGAGTCTTTTAAAAACCATGGCACGTTCAGTCACAATTGTACAAGGTGTTACTCGCACCAGTTCTGTAGTTGGTATTAACACCGATTACACCGCAGCTGCTGGTGAAGTTCTTCTTTGCGACACCACAAGTAATGCTATTACAGTAACTCTTCCCGATGGTCCAACCGTTGGTGATAGAGTTCAGTTCGTTGATGCTGCTGGTAATTTCGGTGCTAATAATGTTCTGGTATCTGTATCTGATACCAATACATATAAGATTGCCAACCTCAATGAAACACTTCTCTTGAATGTTCCCAATCAACCTCTGGAATTAATGTGGTCTGGTGGCACTTATGGGTGGGTTCTGCTGAACACCTGATAATTTTAGTCGAGGGACGCTAATGTCTAATCTAAGAAGTTTAATTCATTACGCAGATAAAGCACGATTTACTGAGATCGTTGGTGCCGCCAGCAGTACAGAAACCTATCATAATCATGGATCTGAATATAAGCAGATCAAGTTTATTAATAACTTCCAGTCCAGTTTCATCGGTGGTGGTGGAATGTGCTGGTGGAATTGTAAACGTTGGGTAGCACCTCAAGACACCAAATTTATTAAGTTTGAAATCTGGGGTGGTGGTGGATCCTCTCCCACCGTTCAGTGCTGTATGTTTGGCATGGGTGGTGGTGCAGGTGCTTATGCGTATAAAACAATTTGTTGTAGAGAATATGGTGATCTGAGTGGAAAGGGTTATGAGATGTATATCACAGGTCCTTCCTGCCAAAACAATGGATGCTGTGGTGGTAACTACGGTTTTCCTGGTTGTAAGACGTATATTAATGGATACGGTCTCTGTAACTTCTGTGCCGAAGGTGGTGTCGGTGGTTGGGGTCTTTGCTTCCTGAATGATAACTGGTTCATGTGTGCCAACCAGGATGCTGATAGTTTAAGAAATTATCAAGCAAGTGGTGGTTGGTCTGGAGCTGGTTCTCAATCCATCAACCAAAATGATTGTGGACCAAACTATCCTTTCTGTGGTTGGTCAGAATTTGGAACTGGAACTGAAACTCAATGGCGTCATGGTCACCTGGGATATCAATTCCCTGGTGAAATTTATGGTAAGCACCAGAGAAGAAACAGAGAAGAGTGTGAGTGGGATCTGTTTGATGATGGATATTTGAATAGAAAGTATAGAGTTGGATATGCTAATACTTTCGGATCTAACTGTGGTAGAACCAATCCAAACCATTACGGTCTTGCCTTCTGTTATGGACAGACCACTTATCTGAGAGTCGCATCTGGACAATGTGCTCACTACTATGGTGCTGATGGTGGAGCATATGGATTGCCTCCAATGTTTGGATCTCCATGTAACTATAATATGTCTAATCCTTGTATGGCTAGACAGTATGTTCCCTTCCCTGGTGGTTTGATTAATGACAGGGGTGGATATGTTATCCATAGAACTAACACCCAGGCTTGCTGTGGTCCTGATAACTGCTTCTGCCAAAATAATAATGTTTGTTTGAAGCACCAAAGATGTTCTCAAATCTTTGCATTCGGTCTTATGACTTCATCCACTGAGGGTGCCACAACGGTTCCTGGTCAGGGTGGTTGGAATTCATGGTCTTGCTATTGCTATTCTCCAAATGGTATTTCCATGGGTCAATATGGCAATCCAGGTCAAGCCATCATCACCTACGATTAATTAAGGAGGGAAATTAAAAGTGGATTATGGTCACAATTATGGACAGCACCAGAATGATCAGATGTATTCTGGTCATGGAGGTGGCAAAGGAAAACTGTCCAAGCATCAAGATTTAAGATCTCTTCTTGATACAGAGAACGCACAGGCACTTGTCAATATGGCAAGTGGTTGCTGCAGCACCTATTGGGGTAATGCCTACGGTGGCAGACCATCGATGGGATACACCATGTTATTCCCTGGTGATTGTCGTTGTGCTGCATGTGACTCATCTAATGAGTGGGATGGTTACAGATACAAAACATTCTGGTGGTGTGCTCCTCCTGGCACCACAAACATCACCTTCGAAATCTGGGGTGGTGGTGGATCTGGTGGATGGGCTCAGTGCTGTCAGCAGGGTAACCCTGGTGGTGCTGGTGCTTATGCCATCAAAACTCTTTGTGCTTGCTGCAACCCTGCTACTGGAGAACCTTGGCCAGGTGGAACCTTTGGTGGAATGTGTTGGGAAATGTTTATTGCCCCAGCAACACAAGATCAAAGCACCTGCTGTAAAGGATATCAAGGTTGTAAGTCCTACATTACAGGTTGTGGTCTGACTAACTTCTGTGCAGAAGGTGGTATGCCTGGTAAGACATGCTGCTATGCCTTCTTCAGTGGTCGTGTTTGTGGTCAGGCAGATGCCGTTGGTGTTCACACATACGGTCCTTCTGGAACACAAGAAACTGCGTGTTTGAATGAGTATCGTCCTTGCTACCCAATGGTATGTAGTGGAATGTATACCTTCCACCCATGTGAAGCAGCATATACTTGTGATTGTGCTTGCTATTATGGTGCTGACTGGGGTGTTCCTGGTAAGTTAGGTTGGTTCCGTTCTGACTGTGCTTGTAACTTCTGTTTTGCTAAGATGGGTGTTCCCAATCCTGGTGGAATGAGAACTAGATGTACAAGATGGCATATTCAGCAAGGAAGATGCTGTGCTTATTCTCATGCCTGCAGACATGATAGTATTGCTGGTGAAATGGTTAAGCACTGTTTTGCTGGTCAGCATCCTGGCAAAGGTGGAGCATCTGGAGCAAGTAGTGGTGGCAACTGTAATGGTCACAGAGGATCACCTGGTTTCATTAGAGTCCATTACTTCTGATTTTCTAAATACTAACAAATAGGAACACTATAATGTCTAATCTGCGATCATTACTAGGAACAGAAAGTGTAACACTTGCTGGAATTTATTCTGGTGGTGTTGGTAGGCTGAAGCCAGGTGAGCAATATTATTTTGATGTTAACAATGATTGTGTTCACTGTAGCACAATGGACTATACCATCTGTATTGATGGTAATTCCACTACTGCTCAAGGGTGTCCTCAAGGAGCCACGGGTCACTATGACCAGATGGCTTGGGGTGCTTACACCCTTTGCTGCTGGAAACCACCCTATGGTGCCACCAGAGTTGACTTTGAACTTTGGGGTTCTGGTGGTGGTAGTGCAACTTCTTGTTGCTGCTCTATTGGTATTCCTGGTGGTGCTGGTGCCTATTCCAGAATGACCGTAAGATCTGGACTTGGATCTGTAACCTCTGGTATTGGTTCTGATTGGACATACACTATTCATATTGCACAGAGAACATGTAACGGTGGATCCGATGTTGCTTCTGCCTCTTCGTTCTCTTCCCCAAGACCTTACTCCTGGGGTGCTTGCCAATCAGGTGATGAACCTGGTGTAACCACCATGAGAGGACCTGTACAAGGTGCAGGTGGTATGACTGGTTATGCTGGTTCTGATACCTGGGCAGTTGGTTGTGGTCTTGAGAACTTCTGTGCTCAAGGTGGTGTTCCTGGTTGTGCTTTCTGTAACCTTGGATATGGTAGATGGATCACTGGATTCAACTCTATGCCCATCGGTGCTGGTTGGACAGAGACCCATCCCAATACCGTTAGTGGATTTGGAACAGACTGTGTTGCATGTTGTGCAATGTATTATGGTTGCTCTGGATCTGGTGCTGGTCTGAACTCTGCCACTGGTGCTCCTGGTCTGCCTGGTGCTGTTTGGCACGTTTGCGGACAGTGCCGTCACTGGGATGGCATTTACATCCCATATCCTGGTGGACTTGTTAACCAGAAAGGTGGATACGTTCACTACGGCATGTGTGGAACTGCTTGCTGCTTCTGTCAACCACAAGTATGGGTTGAAGCTCAAATTGGATTTGGTGCTGCTGGTGGTGATAGAGGAAGTTACGGTTATGTTCCTGGCATGGGTGCCATGAGTGCATGGACGAACGGTAGCAGCTGCTGCTGTGGATCGGTTAGCAGACCTGGTGCTGCACGGATTACCGTATACTACGACTGATAATATACATCTAAATAAAACTGAGTTGAGTTTTTTAACATTCTACTTCCATGGCAAAATGGATTAAAGAAACTTTTGAGGTAGAGATACCTGACTACCCATTCTCTTTAAAACGAGAAAGAAAATTAGTCCAAGAATGGACATACGAAGGACCCGATAAGATTATCTGTTTCGTTTGGAGACAGGATAATATATTGGATCCTTCTTTTGGTTATTTTGATATTCCCGATGGTGAAGAAGAAAGAAAAGATGCAATGCGGGGATTAGAAACTTTAGCTGGAGTTCAGATGTATCCAGCTGTAATTTCTTTTGAAAAAGATCCTTTGCTACTAGCAATGCTCAGACAAGGAAGAGCAGAAGGTGAGGAGCAATACTTTAACAAATATGTAACACATCAAAAAGAATATTATTGGGATGGAACTGAAGAAATTCATCCATATGCTGATGATAAGTATCTTGCTGAAGTAGATGATGATGGTGAAATTACTGGTGCTACAATCGTAAAGGCAAGACCTTGGATGTATGCCGTTACCTGGCCTATGAGACCAGATTTGATTATTGAACCAGGTCAGTTCTTGTACGATCCAGAAAAAGAAGAAGTAGTTAAACCATACCCAAAAAGAAAACCACAAATCACCACTCAAGAATTTTTGTATGTTTATTACAAAATGATTGACAGTATTAATAAATTTATTGATACTGATGGTGTAGGAATGCCCCCACATAAACTGGAACCATACCTCAAATATCGTGAGGAATTGATTACCTTACAAGAAAAGGCAAAGTTTTATTGGGATAAACCTTGGATGATCACTTTCCCACAAGATCCTAGAATGCCCAAGGATGATTTCTATAAACTAGAAACGTTCCAAGTTTATGCTGGACCAGGGCAGAAACTACAGGTAACTAAAGATGTTCTGGAAGAAGCAGCCGAAGAAGTCAAGATGGAAATCCCACCCCATCTACGTTGATTGACAACGACTACATAAGTCAGTATAATTAAAACATTATTGTGCTTGAAAATGACACAAAGATCCAAAGCATTCTTTCTTAATGGTGGAGCTGGACGAGTTCTCTGCTCCATCCCTGCCTTTGAGAAACACCTAGAAGAATATCCAGAAGACGATTTCATTATTGTATGTGAAGGAGGCACTGACTTCTTCAAGGGACATCCTGATTTGTATCCTCGTGTCTATGATAACTGGCACAAAGATCTGTTCAGGACTCATATTCAGATGCGTGATATTGTCACGACTGAACCTTATCGCATCTGGGAATACTACAATCAGAAGTGCAATCTGAGTCAGGCATTTGATATCAATATCAACAACAAAGGTATTCGTGATCTCCCTAAGCCTTTCTTGAAACTTAGTAGGCATGAACAACTAAATGGTAAGTTCATTGTCGAAGAAGTAAAGCAAGTAAGTGGAAAGGAAAAGGTAGTTGTTTTTCAACCTTTTGGTCGTGGTTCTCAACCCGTAGGAAACTTCATTATTGATGAGGGTGGTCGCAGTTTTGAATATCAAAACGTCATTGCTATCATTCGTAAACTTCAGAAGAAGTATGCGGTCATCTACATGGGTGAGCATCAAATTAATTTTGAGGCAGAGGGTTTGCAACCTGTAGCAAGTCCTCAGGGTGCATCTCTTCGTGATTGGGCTGCTATTGTTGCTGAGGCAGATGTTTTCCTTGGTTGTGATTCTGTTGGACAACATCTTGCATATACTGCTGAAAAACCTGCAGTCGTAGTTGTTGGTGCTACCTGTAAGGAGAATATTAGTTACCCCAATGAACCTAAGTTTGAGGTTCTGGACATGGGTGAAGGTGCCAGGATCTATGATCCCATTCGTATTTCTATGGATGAAGTGACCCATCGGAACAATGATGGTATCATGGCAATGAATGGTAAAATTGAAGATGTTATTGTTGAATCTGTTACCAAACAGATGAATAAGTATTGGAAGAAGAAGAACGAGGTTATTGTTCTTCCTAATCAACAATCTTGTTCTACTGGATCATGTGGTCACCCTGAACATTCCCAACCATCTAAACTTATGCCTGGTGTAGGTGAACCTGCAGATGGAAGTGCCATCTTTATGAACCCCAAAGATAAGGCATCTAAGAATGGTAAGAAAGGATTTGCTGAATTGATTACTGAGGAGTCTAAGAAATGATCATTGCTGCTATTGCCCGTGGACATAATGCCAGCACCACCCTGCTGGTAGATGGTAAGGTTATCTTCTATGTTGAAGAAGAACGTCTTACCAAGACTAAGCATGACGGATCTCCCTTGATGGGATTGATGAAAGTGTTTGAGTATGTTGATCACATTGATCATCTGGTTATTTGCCACACTCATCGTCATGGTCCTAATCTTGATTGGACTGGTGAAGACATGTATTCTGGGTTTGTTCGCAAACTTGCCCGCAAGAAGTTTGAGTTCAAAATCCACTACATTGATCTGATCCACCACAAGATGCACGCTGCTTGTGGTTTCTACAACTCTGGGTTTGAATCTGCTGCTTGTGTCATTGCTGATGGTGCTGGTAGTTTCCTGAGTCAGGAGAATGTTACTAATGATGTTCTCTATGAATTTGAGACCATCTACAAAGCAGGTCTTCCCACTCAACTTGAGCAGGTATACAAGCACATTGGCACGAAAGATGCCATTGGTATTATTCATGAAGACAGTGCAGAGAACCCTAATCTCTATGTGACCGAGTATCCTGGTCACACCAAACTGTATGAGGCAGTGACCGAATATTGTGGTTTCCCTTCTATTGAAGCAGGTAAAACCATGGGTCTTGCTCCTTATGGTAAACCTAATCCTGAACTGCCTGAACTTATCCGTGATGGTTGGGTCAATCGTGATGTGATTATCCCCACCTATCCCAACGGTGCTAGGGTAAACTTTGAACGTTATCCTGTTCTTGCTGAAGATGTTCTGGACCATCGTAGGGGTCAGTACACTCAGATCCAGAAGGATATGGCATATGCTGTTCAGGAAGCAACCGAGAACCGCATGATGGAACTCATCGAGATGGCAGTTGATCTCACGGGTGAGAAGAACATTGTTGTCTGTGGTGGTTATGGTCTAAACTGTGTTGCTAACTGGAAGTATTGGAAGAAGTTCCCTGACTTGAACATCTATTGCGAACCCATCTCTCATGATGGTGGCACTTCCATGGGTGGTGCTAAGTTTGTCTATGCACATCTGATGGAACGTGAGAGTTTGAACCTCCCAGATTTGAGCCAGAGTGACGTGTACTATGGTCCACACTATGAACCCTCTACCTATGCTGCTGCTCTGGAGGGTCTAGAAACCTCTGAGACGAACGCAAAGGAGGTTGCCCAACTAATCCGTGATGGAAACATTGTAACTATCTTCCAGGGTCGTTCTGAGGGGGGTCCCCGTGCCCTAGGTAATCGTTCTATTCTTTTCGATCCCACCATCCCCGATGGTAAGGACATTGTTAACACCGTGAAGAAGCGTGAGTTCTTCCGTCCTTTTGCTGGTTCTATGCTGGCAGAGAATGTACATGAGTGGTTTGATCTTGCTGGTCGTGATGAGACCCCTCACATGATGTATGCTGCTAAGTGTCAACCTGGTGTAGAGGAGAAAGTCCCTTCTATCATCCATGAAGATGGCACCTGCCGTATTCAAACCGTCACCAAAGAACAGAACCCTGCTTACTACGAACTGATTTCTGAGTTTAAGGAACTGAGTGGTGTGCCCATTCTGTTCAACACCAGTTTCAATCTGGGTGGTGATGCTCTGGTCGAAACTATTGAGGATGCTGTTGAAACTCTCCAAAAGAGTGACATCGAGTACATGTATCTGCCAGAGATCGGTAAGTTGGTGAAAGTTCCCAATGAGTAAATAGACTGGTCAATGACCAACTCAACGATGAAATATGTTTTCGTCAACGGCACATTCGATGTGCTTCATCGTGGGCATGTAGAACTATTGAAGTATGCCAAAGAACAGGGTGATATTTTGATAGTTGCTATCGATTCAGATGAGAGGGTTCGTAGCATGAAAGGATCCTCTCGTCCTGTCCATGGTGAAAAAGAACGAAAGTATATGCTGGAAAATCTGAAACCAGTAGATCAGGTATTTGTATTTGAAAGTGCTGAAGAGTTAGAAAAACTCGTAGAAGTTATTAAACCTGCTATAATGATCGTAGGATCTGATTGGAAAGGCAGGAAAGTTATTGGTAGTGAACATGCTAAATCCCTTAGGTTTTTCGACCGCATCGAAGGTTACTCGTCCACCGAAATCATTCAACGTTTTACTCCTGGGTGAAACTTGTGAGGATCAGTATATCTACGGTAAGATTGAGAGACTAAACCCTGAGTCTAGTGCTCCTGTTCTTCGGTATGTCCGAAGAGAAGTTCGTCAGGGCATGTCTGCTAACGTAGCAGAGAACTTGGATTCTTTTGGTGTCAATGTAACTCACATTACCCACACCGAGAAGATTGTAAAGACCAGGTACGTTGATGATAGATATAATCAGCATCTCCTTCGGATGGACATTGAGGATAAAGTAACTCCTTTCCTTAATGTTCTTCCACCACAGACCTTTGATGCCATTGTTATCTCTGATTATGACAAAGGTTTCTTGACCTTTGATAAAATCCTACAGATTGCTGAGACTTATACTTGCCCTATCTTTATTGATAGTAAGAAGAGGGTTCTTCCCGATAGAGAAGAATGTTTTGTAAAGATAAACTTGAGAGAATATCAAAGACTTCAAGTGAAGATTGATAATCTTATTGTTACCCTTGGTGAACAGGGTGCTATCTATAAAGGTGATAGATATCCTACTGATAAAGTTTCTGTTTCTGATCTAGTGGGTGCTGGGGATACTTTCCTTGCCGCATTGACATATGACTATCTCTATACAAGAGACATTTCTCATGCTATTATGTTTGCAAACAAAGCAGCTGCCATTGCCGTCCAGCATCCAGGAACATATGTTCTTCAGCAAGAAGACGTTGACTATCTAAACAACCTAACTCTAGAAGTAAAATGAGATACGTAGTAGACATTGACGGAACCATTTGCATTCCTGGTACGACTGAAGAGACCAGATATACTGGAGCATCTCCCATACAAAAAAGAATTGATAAGATTAATTCTTTGTATGACAAGGGCAACTATATTGTTTACTTGACTGCCAGAGGTATGGGTAGGTTCAACAACAGTCGTATGCTGGCACATAGAGAATTTTTTGATTTCACTTATAATCAACTGAGGGAGTGGGGATGTAAGTTTCACGAACTCCATATGGGTAAACCAGCAGGTGATTATTACATAGATGATAAGGGAATTAATGATGGGTTATTTTTTTAATATTGATAATCATTCTGGCAATTCATTTGTCTGGTATGAAGTCATAGAAAATGCGTTATCAACAAACTCTCTTAAACAAGTTGAAAGGTATGTTGAAAAGAAAAGACATGCTTGGTTTCAAACAGGGGTCAATGAAAACTACAATTCATGCGACGAAACAATAAGAAAAAGTAAGGGATGTTACTTAGCAGATGAAGAAACGTTCAGTACTCCTGATGAATTAGTACCTGTTTATGCAGAAATTTCTAATATTATTGGGGATGTAAACAATAGGTATTGGAAGTATAATATTCGTGGGTGGGAACCCATGCAGTATTTTAATTATGATGTTGGTGATCATTTCACTTGGCACATTGATACTGAACCAACACCACAGAAAGATACTCAGAGAAAAATTTCATTCTCTCTAGGAATTTCTCATGCACATGAGTATGAAGGTGGTGATCTTGAAGTTATAATGGGAGGGCATAATCCTCTCAAGTTGAAGTTGCGTAAAAATGATATGATCGTTTTTAATAGTTTCCTTCTACATAGAGTAACTCCCATCACTAAAGGAACTAGAAAATCTTTAGTTGGATTTTTACATGGACCTAACTTTGTATGACACACAGAGCTGCTGAACCTATCAAGTTTGTCCCCAAGGGTTGGGGATATGAAAAGTGGATTGTAAACTGCGAGTTGTATTGCGGTAAGATCCTTCACATTGTCCAAGGTAAGAAGTGCTCCTGGCACTATCATGATCTCAAGGATGAAGTGTTCTATGTCCAGAGTGGTGCTGTTGAAGTCTTGTATTCGTATGACGACATCATCGAGTCCGCAGATGTTGTCATCTTAACCAAGGGTGATAAGTTTCATGTTCCTCCTGGGATGAGACATCGCATGGAAGCGTTACAAGATACTGAGTTGTATGAATTCTCAACTCAGCACTTTGATGAAGATAGTCACAGAGTTATAGCTGGAGATACTCTGGAATAGTGATGTAAGGATACTCTTGGATCCAATTCATATTGGCACAAGTGTAGTCCTGATACTTTCCTTTCAGGTGGTCTGGGAACGGTACATACCGTATCTCACCACCTTCTTTTTTGGCTACTTGTTCAGCAACATACTGGAAACTGACAGGATTGTTGGTGCCAAGATCGTAGATGCCACTGGGTTTATTGTTATAGAGTGCCAGACGAACGACATCCTTGACGCAAACAAAGTCACGCAAGAACTTATCAGAACCCTCAAACAAGTTGAGGTATCCCTGCTTTCTAATCTGCCAGGTAAACTTACTTACGGGACTTGCCTGGTCACCCTTATGCTCTTCTCCGTCACCATAGACGTTGAAGTATCTGAACCCTTGGATCTTTCTGAACTTATCAATGTTATCTTGAACCCAATAATCTACCTGAAGTTTGGAGATAGCATAGTAGTTTAGAGGATTGACAGAACCATCTGTCTTATTGCCATAAACTGATGCCGATGAAGCATAGATCACTGGGATACCATACTCAATTGCTTTCTCAAAAAGTTTAATTGAGAAATCTACATTGTACCTGTGGATTTTGTTGATATCTTTTTCCACAGTGCTAGAGATAGCACCCTGGTGAATGATAAGATGTACCTTCTTCCAATCCTCAAATTGCTCAAGGAATTCAAAGCAGTGACTCATCTCCACACGGTATAACTTCTGACTCCAAAGGGCTTCGGTGAAACTCTTTCCGATAAACCCTTGATAACCCGTGAGAATAATCATATAGTTTTTTCTTCTACTCATTATATCACATAAATATCTAGACGAGCATTTTGAAGGGATAACGTGGCTCTTGGTAAGTTAGGATCGTTAGTTACGACAAATCCAAAACCAGTCGGGATTTTCACTGCGACAAACTCCCAAACGGTTACGGTTTATGTTAACAACCAGAACAATGTAAACGCAAAGTATTCGATTGGTGTATCTACAGATGCATCCACCATTCAGGATAGTGAGTATGTTAATAAGTTAAATCCAATTGGTCCATTAGAAGTAGTAGAAGTAGATAAGTTATATGTTGATGTAGATCAAACTCTTGTAGTTCAATCTTCTGTATCTGGAGTATCTTTCTCTGCAATTGCTGTCGGTAGTGGTTCTACAGAAGGAACTGGTTATGGCAGAACCGATACTTTAATCGTAACTGATTCCAATAAAGGACAGAACCTGACATTATTCAATCCCTCTGAGGATGTTATCTGCACTATTGCTGCAAACAACCAATCCTATGAGAGTGGAAAAGTTTATGTAGGTGTTGCTGATAGTGCTGGCAATCTCAACAATGGTTGGATCATCTTTGCGCAGAGAATTGTTCCTGGTGGAAACTTCAGCATTAAAGATCTTTACATCGGTGGTGGTCAGAGTGTAGTTGTAAAGTCTAATATTGCCGATGTAAGTTTCACCACACTTGCAGTCAATCTTGCTGGTGGTGGAGCAGGTGGTGGTCCATCTTCTTTGGATGCAACTCTTGGGGTTGGTAACACCACTGACAAGGGTATGTCAGTCGGTATTGTCACTGCAACTCAAATCAGAGTAGGCACCACGACATTCACAGAAGATCTGGTTGTTCAGGGTAATGCTAGAATAACTGGTATCCTTACAATCGGAACAGCATCTATCACAGTAGATGGTGATAATACAGAAATTCATGTTGGATCTGGTGTAACATTATCCCACACTGGTGGTGCAGAGTATTCTGGATTAGTCACTGCAAGTTCTCTACATGTTCATGGTGCTATACTTGGAACATTTGATGTCAACTCTGTTGGTTACTCTACAATTACCAACCTTGAGACCACAAATGTAAATGCCTCTGGTGTTGTAACATCTACTTCTTATGTTGTCGATGGTGGAACATCATCTCAATTCTTAAAGGCAGATGGATCTTTAGATAGTACTGTATATCTTACAGGTGCTACAGTCGGTGGTGTTCCAGATGCCACACCAGGTACAATTGTTTCTAGAAACTCTCAGGCTGGTTTCTCTGCTGGTATCGTAACGGCAAGCAGTGTTCATATCAATTCTGCCGTAGAAGGTGTTTCTGTTGCGACAACCTACCAGAACGGTACTAAAGATGATGTTATCCTAGAGTGTGATATTTCTACAGGAACTATATTCACACACGACATTGAATCGGGTGGAGACGTTGGTATCGTATCCTTCAAAGGGTTCCCTGTTGATGCTAATACAATTTCTACATACACAATTATCTTTACTCAACAATCGACAACACCAAATGGAGTTGGTAACACCACACCCCAAACTGGTATTGGAACGAATGTGTATCTCGAACCACTGGGAGTTACAGGTTTCTCTACAACAGCAAAGGTAGGATCTGGAACAACCGTAGTTCTTTCCTCTACTGCAAGTGAAGTTGACTTCGTTGCCTTTGCTGTTCACTACAATGGTGCAGGTTCTGGAACAGCATCCAATTACAAAGTGTATTCTTCCAGCAATGGTGGATTTGCATATGGAAGCATTACTATATAATTTTACATAGATTAATAACTATGACACCATTAAATTTCGGATTGAATAAATCCGACAACCCAATCAATGGATTTGCCGTAAGTCAGGATGAAGTAGAAGATAAGATCTTCATCACTGGAGAACTTGCGTTCTTTGACACAGATACTCATAGAGTTTATGTGATGTTTGAATCTTCTACCATGACTGTCACTGGTAACCCAAAGATGAGTTACTGGTCTGGTGGTAGTGGTGGTAATGGAACCAGTCGTTGTGTCGGACACTCTGGATCTGGTGGTGGAGGATCAGGTGGTTGTGTTCAGGTGACCGACGACACCTTCTTCCCCACTTCTGGTGTATGGAATGTCGTTATTCCTGGGAGAGGTGGTGGAAGCACCTATCTTGAAGATCCTGCTGGTGTAAGATATGCAGAAGCACATCGAGGTGGTGGGGGAGTTTTCAATGGAAATGGTGGAATAGGTGGAGCTGGTGGTGGCGGTGGTTCCCAGTAAATTTTATTTGAGGAGGTAGAACAATGGGTGCAGGAGGAATTGGATCTCAAGGTGGAAATGGTGGTGCATCTGCCAACTGGGGTTGGCCATGTGGACACGCTGGAGGTGGCGGTGGAGGCATGGGTGGCAATGGTGTTAATGGAGTTAATAATGGTGGAGGTGCTGGTGGTATCGGCACCGTAATCAATGAAATTTTCAGAGATCCTGCAGGAACAACAATTGCTATCGGCAATAGCACTTGGTTTGGTGACAGTAACTGGTATATTGGTGGTGGAGGTGGTGGTCGTGCCGACTGTGGTGGTTCTGGTGCTGGTGGGTTGGGCAATCGACCTGGTGGAGATGCCACCCCAAATGCATCAAAATGGGCAGAAGTGACTGGTGGTGGTGCATCGGTTCACTGCTACAACGATAGTCACTCTCAGCACAACAGTTATCCTGGTCAAGGATTGATGTACATTGCTGTCCCACATGAGCATGTAGGAGTGTAATTATGAGACACTATGCAAGATTGGATAGTGATAATGTAGTCATCGAAGTTCTTTGTTTTGGTGATAGTTGGGATGAAGATAAGGTAAATCAACAATTTGGGAGGGGAACTCGTTTAGTAGAAACCTTTCTAGATATGAATGATGGGGTATCTGATGCAGGTTTTAATACTGCTGGTCGAAGATATCGTTATGCATTTCCTGGTGCAAGATATCTTCCAGACCATGATGTCTTCACAATGCCACAAATTGATCCAGAAGATATTCCAGAGGGAACATCTATCGTTTATGATTCTTCTACATACTCATACTATGTCGAATACAATGATTATGATGCTATAATGCAAGCAGTTGAAGACGGACAGATTGATGTCCCACAAGAAATTTTAGACAATTCAAACACTAGAATGATCTATGGCTGATATAGACGCATATAAAGAAAAAATTGAATCTAGAATTGAAACCTGCAACGGGTGCGAACACAAAGAGGAAGGTCGATGTGGAGTATGCGGTTGCGAACTCTCTTTGAGAGCATATGCCTTTTGGCACAGTTGTCCAGATAATCGTTGGGAACAATGAAAGCAGTAGTCTACACAAAAGAAAATTGTCAGTGGTGTGATCGAGTAAAGTATCTTCTCGGACACCTAAACTTTGAGTACATCGAGTACAAATACGAAGAGGACTTTACCAAGGAGCAATTCTACAAAGAGTTTGGTGAGGGTGCTACCTTCCCACAGGTTTCTATCAACAATCGATATATCGGTGGTTGTAAGGATACTCTCCAGTATCTACAGGAGCAGAAACTGCTATAATGGCATAAATAAATTTAAGTTATGGAGGAACATCGCACACTTTAAGCAAAGTGGTTGTTCCATGTGAGGGAACAACCGAATAGGAAGTTCCAGGAGAACGAAAATGTTAGCAGTCAGTCTTGTTTTTGGAACGTTAGTTGCGTTCATGTCTTTTTTTCTTGGTGGTATGTTAGGGTGGACAGCAAGAGAGTACTTGTTGTATAATTCTACAGAGCAACCTGTTCTACACCCAGAAATGTATGACGAGAACGGAAACGTTCTTGCTGATTCATTGATTGCATTTAAATTTACTGATTATGATGAAGATTTTGAAGACGAAGATTAATTATTTTGGAGTTTAATCATGGCTAAATTACCCCCCAATCCCCTTGTAACCGAAGTATTTCAAAAGGTTTCAAACGCAAAGACAAAGGCAGAGAAGATTGCTATCCTACCGGAGTACAGAAATCCTGCTCTCGTCCATCTTTTCGTTTGGAACTTTGACGAGACTATTGAATCTGCACTGCCTGACGGTGAAGTTCCTTACACCCCCAATGATAATAAAACGGGTGACGGTGTAAGCAGACTGAACAGTCAGTACAGAATTCTCTATAACTTTGTGAAGGGGGGTAATGATGCTCTCAACACCACCCGTAGGGAATCTATGTTTATTCAGCTTCTGGAATCACTTCATCCAGATGAGGCTGAGTGCTTGTGTACTGTAAAGGATAAGCAACTTGGAAAACGTTACAAAATCACCCACAACACAGTTAAAGAAGCCTACCCCGACATCGTTTGGGGATCTCGTGACTGATATGAAACCTTGGACCGAAGAAGAAATTCTTTGGTGTAAGAAAAAGTATGGATGTCAATTGATTTATCAGAATGCGAATGCAATTCAACTTTCTGATAAATCACTTCCAAATGACTGCCTGAAGGTAACTTATGAAGTCGATGGTGTCATCCTTTACGATCTAACTAGGAGTAGTAAGAGAGTAAGAGTATTTGACATGTATTGGGATAAGTTCCGTGAGGGTCTCAAGAGTATTGACTGGGGTCCTGGTAGAGTTAACCCAAAACTGTGGGGTGCAGAACCTCCGAAATCAAAATCGAAAAAATAATCCCAAATATCGGGAAAAAAAATTCCAGGAATTTTTTGGTCTGTAGGGTTCACTTGAAAATTGAACCCTTGACATAAATAGTTCTACGGACTATAATAGTCTTGTCGTTCATCCCCCGTAAGGAGGACGCAAGTAAGCCGACTCGGAACGGATCGTTCATCCTATGTTATCATTACTGTCTGTGCTATTCATGCATGTCCCACAAGACATGTATCTCAGGTGTGAAGATTATGAATGGTTGAAGGAAGGAATTCAGAGTTCTACTCTATTCACTCCTGCTCAGAAAGCTGAGATCATCCTTAAATGGATTGAGCACACAGACCCCCACTGTTTTGATAACGAGGACGCAAAAGCCGACTGAAGGAACGGGATTTAACCATCTCATTTCTTTAGGAGTAATCCAATGAACACTCTTCTCATGATCAAAAAGCAGATTGAAAAGCAGTCTGCACTTCACGATGCTCAGATCTCTCACACTGCTTATCGTGGTGTTGAGTATGATCCCAACTGTGAAACTCGTAAGGAAGTACATGGTAGCTTCTGCTATCGTGGTCATACTTACAATAAGTGATGGATTATCGATATCATTACGATGATATGGATAATGAAAACAGACCACCAGCATGTTATCAACTCAAATATAGAGGAGTAACTACTGGTCCTGTTATCGCATTCACATGAAAGATTGGCTTGAAAAAGTCTTAGTAACTAGGGGAATTGACTTTCCCTTTCTTTTTGTTTATAATATGGATAAACTAGACTTCCATGGACAGAGACAAATTAAAGTTAATTGTAAGAAATCTAGAACTTCTAGTAGAAGCTTTAAAATCTGAAGTTTATTCCGATATTGACTCCTATCGTTCTGTTGCAGAAGAAAGAGTCGATATGTACGGAGGATCTTCGACAATATCCTCAATTCACGACTACGACGAAATTTTTGACGACGATGACGGATACCCTGACTGATTGGAGATACTCTGATCAAAAATTAAAAGTCCGACAAGCCTGTCTACAATTGCTATTACAGAGATTTGGGTCGCAATTATCCTCAGATGGTACGCCTAAATATTCAAATCAGAGTATCTATGAGTGCGCGCACGATTGGGTATCTCAGGGGAATATGATAACTCACGGCATTATCAAGTATTACGAGGTCTACTATGCGTCTAAAGGACACAATTAGATTAACCAAAGAAGCACTTAAGCAACCATGGTTGTATAATGAAGAAGAACTGACTTTTATGCGTAAAGCAAGAAAGGCAGCAAAAAAACAATTGAAACTGAAACAAATGAGGAAGCATGAGCGTAAAACTGATTCAAGCAACACCAAATCCTGAAGAAAATATGGCATACATTGCTCGTGTGAGCAATCCTGCCAATCAAGAAAACCCAAATTATGCCAAACTGCTGGGTTATTGTATCAAGCATAATCATTGGTCTGTGTTTGAGCAGAGTTTTATGACTCTGGAGATTGAAACCAATCGTGGTATCGCAGCTCAAATATTGCGCCACCGTTCTTTCACATATCAAGAATTTTCGCAACGGTATGCTGATTCTTCCCTACTCTCGGAGAAGATTCCTCTTCCAGAACTCCGTCGGCAAGACACCAAGAATCGTCAGAATTCTATTGACGACATTGACCCGTTTGTCAAGCAGAAGTATGAGATCCTGATGCAGGAACATTTCAGGGATGCAATGTCACTTTATCAAACAATGCTTGATGAGGGAATTGCAAAGGAATGTGCTCGTTTTGTGCTTCCTCTGGCAACTCCTACTCGCATCTATATGAGTGGTTCATGTCGTTCATGGATTCATTACATCAATCTGCGTTCTGCTAATGGAACTCAAAAAGAACACATGGATATTGCTCTTGAGTGTAAGAAAATCTTCACTGAAGTTTTTCCATCCGTTTCAGAAGCCCTTGAATGGGTCTAAATACTTTTTTACTATCATCATGGCAACATATCCTGTAGTCAATACGAAGACTGGTGAACAAAAAGAGGTAGTCATGAGTGTTCATGACTGGGATCAGTGGAGAACTGATAACCCAGATTGGCAACGTGATTATTCTGATCCATCAACGGTTCCTGGTGTAGGAGAAGTTGGTGAATGGACGGATAAATTGGTCAACAAAAACCCTGGCTGGAATGATGTGCTTGCAAAAGCACAGAACGCTGGTGGTAACCGTCAACGTCTAAAACTCTACGCACCTTATGCCCAGAAAGAGAAAGTCAATTGAAGATTACCCTGTTGGTGCTGGTTCTACCGCCAACCAACTGCAAATGAAACAACCAAACAAACAACA
>BCSF01000205.1_pt1 | contig 26887 bp, 26 predicted proteins | sample 1016431 | NCBI WGS metagenome assembly BCSF01 (sample SAMD00045685;SAMD00045686;SAMD00045687;SAMD00045688;SAMD00045689;SAMD00045690;SAMD00045691;SAMD00045692;SAMD00045684;SAMD00045690;SAMD00045691;SAMD00045692;SAMD00045684;SAMD00045685;SAMD00045686;SAMD00045687;SAMD00045688;SAMD00045689, study... | reverse complement strand
GGATAAATAATTTTGACACAAAAAGATAAAGTAAATAGAATACATTCGCTTTTTGATTCTGTAAACGATGAATACAGAGTTGATTGGGAATCAACCAATCAAGAAGGGTATGATTTTTATTTGGATAATCAGCTTTCTAAAGCAGAAATAGAAGCTTTAGAGGGGCAAGGTATGCCTACGTTTACAGTAAACAGGATAATACCCGTAGTTGAAATGTTAAATTTTTATGCAACTGCGAATAATCCTCGATGGCAGGCAATTGCTCAAGAGGGTAGCGATAGTGATGTTGCTGCTGTGTTTAGTGATATTGCAGATTATATATGGTCTCAAAGCGATGGTGCTACCCTCTATTCAAATGTTATAAATGATGCAGTTACAAAAAGCGTTGGTTATTTGATGATTGACGTTGATGTAAATGCAGATAGAGGCATGGGAGAAGTTGTCTTAAAAAATCCAAATAGTTTTGATCTTTATGTTGACCCTAAATCACGAGACCCTTTATATAGAGATGCAAGTTTTATTTTATGTAGAAAACTTTTGCCAAAAGAACAATTGCAAAACATGTACCCAGAGTATGCATCTAAAATTAAAAAAGCAAATGGTAGTCATAGTGAATATAATTATTCTCCAAATACTGTTGTAAGTGCTGATATACAAGCTAATGATATAAATACTGCTTATTCATTAGATGGGTCTGATAGTCCGTTAATTGAGTATATTGAATGCTTTGAAAAAGAACAAAGACTTTTTTATAATGTTTTTATTTCAATACCTCCAAAAGAAGAAGATTTACAAAAAGCACAAGAAGCTATAGAAGTAAGATTGCAAGAAGCAAGTAAAGAAATGCAAGTTGCTCAACAAGAGAAACAAATGCAATTACAGCAAGCAGTTCAATCTGGTCAAATGCTTGAAGAAAGAATGATGCTTGAAATAGAAAAAATGATGAAAGATGATGAAGCTAAATTAGCACAACTTTCAACTCAATTAATAAGTCAAGCACAAGCAGAATTAACAACTACAGAAAATAAAATACTTTCTGAAAAAGCTTACAATGTTTTAGCTCAAAATGAAGTATCTAGTCAATTTATAGTGGATGCAGTAAAATTTTACAAAACTATTGTAAAGCTTACATGTGTCGTTGGCGACCAGTTCATTAAGGAACGAGACCTTCCAAGTGAACACTACCCGATTATCCCTTTCACATACAAGTGGACTGGTACGCCATTCCCTATGAGTGCAGTTTCTCCTCTTGTTGGTAAGCAGAAAGAAATAAATAAAGCACATCAGTTAATGGTACACAATGCATCATTAGGTTCTAGTCTTAGATGGATGTATGAAGAAGGTTCTATTGATACTGATTATTGGGAAAATTATAGTGCATCTCCTGGTGCTTTGTTACCTGTTAATAGTGGCTATCAAGCTCCAAGCCCTGTTCAACCAATGCAACTATCAAATGCTTTTGCAAATATTGTAGAAAGTGGTAAAGGTGAAATGGAGTATTTAGCTGGTATTTATAGTCAAGCTATGGGAAATCCAAGTGGTCAATCTGAAACATATCGTGGGATGTTAGCATTAGATGAATATGGTACTAGAAGAGTAAAACAATGGAGGAAAGCTGCTATTGAACCAGCATTAGTACAATGTGGTAAAGTTGTAAAAGATTATAGTCAAGCAGTTTATAAAGCACATAAAGTATTTAGAATTGTTCAGCCAAATGCTTTAGAAGAAAAAGGTAAACAAGTTGAAATAAATATACCTATGTATAATGATATGGGTGAAGCGGTAGGTAAATTTTTAGATTATGAATCTGCTAAGTTTGATGTAAGAATTATTGGTGGTAGTACACTACCATTAAATAGATGGGCATATCTAGCAGAAATGAAAGAATTATTAAAATTAGGTGTTGTCGATGACATTGCAGTTTTAGCAGAAACTGATGTTAAACAAAAAGATAAGATAGCACAACGTAAATCTCTGTACTCGCAAATGCAGAGTAAGATTTCTGACCTTGAAAAGAAAGTAAAGGATTCAGAAGGAATAAGGCAGACTTTAGAAAGACAACTTGTTCAATCAGGTGTTAAAGCTAAAGTTATGCAAGTTGAGAATGAAGTGCGTAAATCTGCAGGTGATTCTATGTTAAAAATGAAAGATAGTGAAAGACGAATGAAGCATGACAAAGAAGCAACTAAAGAAAAATTACGCTTAATCGAACAACAAGTAAGGAAAGCAAATGGAAATGGAAACAATGGTAAACCCAGAGACTGATGACAATACTGTTCCTCAAGAGGCTGTAGAGGAATCAATTTTTGGCTCCGATGAAAACCAGTTCTTTGCCGATCTAGACCGAGAGGTCAATGGCGTAATCCAAGATGATGATATTGTCGAGGATGTGCAAGAATCTGAGTTGGAAACAGTAACTCAAGCCTCTGCAAATGAAGAATTTGTAGATAACCTTGACTCTGTAGAAGAAACAGTAAATTATGAGAAAAGGTATAAAGATTCATCTAGGGAAGCTCAAAAAATGAAAGCTAAACTTGATGAAATAGAACCTTTTATGCCTCTCCTCAATCGTTTGAATGAGGATGAAGGCTTGGTAGAAACAGTAAAAGACTACTTAGTAAATGGTAAAAGTCCGCAAAATGAATTGCAATTACCAGAGGATTTTGAATTTGACGTTAATGACGCATTTACAAATCCTAGTGGTGAAAGTGGTAAATATTTTAATTCATTAGTTAATAATGCTGTAACTCAAAGAGTAAATAGTATGCTCGGAGAAGAAAAGCAAAAAACTCAAAAAGCTATGTTGCAACAAAAACAAGCAAAAGATGCTGATGAGTTTAAAGCTAAAATGAATTTAAATGATGAACAATTCAATGATTTAGTTGATTGGGCAAAAGACCACAATATTACATATGATGATATTTATTACATGAAAAATCGTGATAAAATTTCATCTAATGTAAGTAATGCAACTCGTAGAGATATGTTAAATCAAATGCAATCTGTGAGGGAAATACCTTCAAGTAACAGTAATGTAAATTCTGTTAAAGTAAATGAAGACCCAAATAAAAGCATACTTGATGCAATAAAAGCTCTCGATGGCGGTACTGATAATCTATTTAGCTAAGTTTAAATAGAAAAGGAGTTTAACATGGCAGACAATCCATTTAAACTATCATCTTTAGGTCAACAACCTGCTGTATCCGCCGATCAAAGTAAGATTGGTGATTTACGCAGACGATATAACTTCGGTGCATCAGTATCTGAGTTAGCTATTGACCAAACCCCATTTTTCAGGTTTATTTCACAGGTTGGAAATGCTCCAACAGATGACCCTGAGTTTAAATCAACCGAAGAAAGACATAGCTTTCATAAAAGATATGCTTATGTAGTTGGACACGATAATGATTATGCTTCTGGTGACCCTAGCATAACAGATAGTGCTTATGCTGGTACACAATTAGCTGAAGGCGAATTTGCTAAAGGTCAAGTATTTTCATTAAAGTTGGAAGCTGATTTTAAATCTGCTGGTAACGTACAAAGCATACTTGGTCAAACTGCAATTGCAATTGGTGAAAGTGGTGCAAAGCCAATTTGGATTTTAAAAGACCAATTGCTTCGTATTCCTGTTAACATTGTAGAAAGTGCTTCCGATAGTGCAGTAAAATCTGAAGACTATATTATTGTAAAAGTCTTAGCTGTTAAAGATGGTTCTGATGCTAGTGGCTCTGATGCAGATGCAGTATATGTAGGATGCGAAGTCATTCGTGGAACTATAGGTGCTGGTGATGATGTAGTAGCATTTAAAGGACAAGCTTACGCTGATAGTGCTTGGAGCCTAACTGCTGCTGCAGGTGAAGCTAACAAAGTATATGCAGTTGGTTCTGCACATGCTGAAGGTAGTTCTTTTCCAGCAACTTACAAAGATAGTCCATATTTAGTTCGTACTGGGTACACGCAGATATTTAAGACTACTTGTCAAATGACAAATACTGCAAGAGCTACTCAGTTAAAGATGGTTCCAGATGAGTGGGCAAGAATATGGAAGAACAAGCTAATTGAACATAAATACGACATGGAACAAGCGTTATTGTTTGGTCGTGGTTCTTATGATGCTTCTAACAGAATCGGTTATACTCAAGGTATCGTAGACTTCGTACTACAAGAAGGTAATGTATTTTCTTGGACTGAATCTAAGTCACAAGATGATTTCTTAGAAGATATGAGTGATTTCTTAGACCCTCGCTACAACAATGCAAATGCTACTCTTTTTATGTGTAGTACTGCAGTGTATAACTGGCTACATAAATTAGGTGGTTACATGACTGCTAATGCAAAAGAAGCTGGTGATGGTACGTTAGGAAACTCATTTGCAAGATTAGATATGAATATAATGAACAAGTCAAAGAAATTTGGTTTGGACATTACTACAATATCTACACCATATGGAGATATGAATGTTACTCGTAACATCCATCTCGATGGTGGTGCGGCTGGTGCTTCAATTGTTGCTGTAAACATGCAACATGTTAAGTACAGACCACTTGCAGGTAATGGTGTAAATCGTGATACTGCGATTTATGTTGGAGTTCAGTCACTTGAGAATACAGGTGTTGACAGAAGGATCGACCTCATTCAAACTGAGGCTGGTCTACAGTGCAACATGCCTGAAGCTCATGCGGTTTGGAAGTAACCTAACCTTATAATGTTGTTTGAGGGGAGCAATCCCCTCATTCAACTAAGGAGTTTATTATGGCAACATGGAATCAACAAATATCAGATATGGCTGGTCAAGTTAATAGTGAAAGTACTGCTACCCATATGGATAATGCAGTAAAGGATGTTATAAATAAACTTGGCAGAATAAATCCTGAAATGTTATATATGTTTGCTGGGGAAGAAAAAAATTCAAGTGGTAGTAGCAACGTAGTTTTAACTGATAATAATTTAATATTAAGAGTAAGTAGAAGATTTGATGCTACTGATAGTAGGTATAGAGATTGTAAAGAAATTATGCCTAGTCAAGTAGGAGATTATAGTGATTCTACTAGTTTATACAATGCTTCAAAAGAATATCCAGTTTTTTACAGAGAAGGAAGTGCAATAAAAGTTTTACCTTCACAACTTACTGCTGATTATATTGTAGTAGATAAAGTTGTATATGGAACTGTAAGTGGTGTATCTAGTGGAAATGGTGCAATAGCTAATTTCCCTGAAGGTATGTATCCTATGGTTGTATGTCATGCTAGTATGAATACATTAATAGAAATGATGGCAGAAACTACAGTTGCAAGTGGATTACCTAGTTTAGGTGGTTTAGAAATAGATGGAGACCCTATTACTGCTGCAAACTTTGATAGTGCATCAGATTTACAATTAGAATCTCCACAATATTATTTTAGTGTTCTTAGAAATTTTATAAATACAGAAGAAGATATAGAATTAGCTTCTGCTCAATTAGAAAAAATAAAAGCATATTTAAGTTGGTATCAAAGTTCTGTTGAATCAAATAAGGTAGATTATAGTTGGATGACAGAAAGACTGATGGTTTTAAAAGATAGATATGAAAAAATGTTTTTACCTTACATGAGACAAAAACAAGAAGGCGAAGGAGATAATTAATGAGTTGGGCAAAAACAGAAATAATTCCGACAACAAATTATAATTCTCAATCAACTGATTCCTCTGTTTCATATAGTAGTAATTCTACAGATTCTGACAATTCTTATAATGTTGCATTATTAAATAATTCTACTACATATAGTGTAATAAGGTATCTTTTTTATGGTTCAAAACAAGATTTAGGTTTATTAAATTGGGATGATTTAGCATTACAAAATTGGGATGAAATATGAAAGTAAAAGAATTAATGGAAAGAGTTGGCAGTACTAATTTTGGTTTTACAAAAGCATACATTACAGATGGTATGAGAGAAATTAATAGTATGATGGAAGAATCTGTAAATATAGCAAAAACAAATTTAGTTAAAAACCAACGATATTATGCTTTATCTGATGATGATATTGCTGGGATGGTAAAAGTTTTAAATGTTTCAATATTAGATAAAACTTCTGGAGTATATACTAATATTTCAAGAGTAGTTGGTCCAACAAGCGTAGATAAGGATCAAACATGAGCAAATTAAAAAGAACAAATAGTACAAGGTATGGATATTATGTTGAAGGTGGTAATATTGCTATATTAGAAGAAAATATAGAAACAGGCGAATGGGATAGTGTAACTTCTGATATTGCAAATGGACTATTAATAAGATTTACAAAAGTACCTGATGCCCCCACATCTGAAGCATCCGAAATACCTATGGATGAAAGCCTTGCTCTTGCTTTAGTAGATTATGTAAAAGCAAAACAATTTGAGCAACAAGGTGATTATGAAAAAAGACAATTTCATATGAGAGAGTTTTTAAAAAAAGTTATGCAACATCAAAAAAATAGAAATGGTGGTGCAAAAATAATCATTCCAACTGGTGTTGGAGCAATTCGATAAGGAGAAATAATGGGCGTAATAGATTACGGAAACAAGACCATGAATAGTTGGTCAGCACAAGAGTCAGTAGCACCTTATATTAAAGCAATCGTTAGTAGCGGTGCTGAAGTAAGTGCTTCAAGAGCAGTTATAAATAAAGGCAATGCAGATACTATTACTTTGACTATTGGCGGTAAAGATGTAGCTATCTTTTTAAATAAAGGAGAGATATATCCTATTTCAGCTACAAAGTCAAGCAGTAACAATATTATATTTTTATATTAGAAAGGTAATTAAATATGGCTTCACTCGCTGGGAAAAGACCGAGTAATACATATAAAGACCTTCTTACAGTGCATGGGTCTACTCCTAATCAAGGATTAGAAAGTACTGCTAAAAGAGTATTTGATGGTGAAGGTATTGGCAGTCCTTTATTTTTAGGAACAGATACTTTAGATATTGTTGGTGCAACTACAATTACTGGAGATACTACAATTACAGGTGATTTAACAGTATCTGGTGAATTAGTAGCTGGTACACTTTCTATTAATTCTTTATCGGGTAATATGAGTATTAGTGGAGATTTAACAGTAGACGACATTACTGCTGATGAAATAACTGCTGATGATGTTAAATTTGATACAATAGCATTAAGAAATACGACTGATAATAATTATTGGACAGTATTTCGTTTGTTAGATAATAATTCTGCTACATTTGGTAATGTATTAGATATAATGACTGATGTTGTTTCTAAAGGTACAATTACTTTAAATAGCGGAACTAATGTAATGGTTCTTGACCCTGATGCTACAGATCAATTAGTAAAAGGTGACGGAACAAAAGGAAAAGTTTCTTTAACAGACACAGAAGTTGTTTTGAAGAAAGATACAAAAGAATTACTTAAAGCTAAGGAAGATGGTACAATAAGATTTCAAAGTGTAAATGCTTTACCTAGTAATCCTAGCAATGGTGATATAGTTAATAAAGGTGGTGAAGTGTTTGTGGCTACGCCATAAACTATTAATAAAGAAAATAGTAGTAACAAATGGTAACATTTAAAAAGGTGGTTACTGAAACAACTGCAGATACTATTGCTCAAAGTACTACAGGTTCAGCAGCCACATTAACAACAGCAAGAGCAATTGCATTATCAGGAAATGTAACTGGTACTGCAAATTTTGACGGAAGTGCTGGTATAAGCATTTCATCTACATTAGCCGATGGTGTAGTAGCAACTGCAAAGATAGCAGACACAGCAGTAACAACTGCAAAAATTGCTAACGATGCAATAACGCAAGGTAAAATTGCAGATGATGCAATTGGTGGTGACCAACTAGCAAGTAGTTCAATAAATCATCCTAGTAAATTTGCTGATGATGTAGTTACTGCCGCAGCAATTGGTGCTAATGCAGTAGGTGCTAGTGAGTTAAATGTAGGTAGCAATGGAACTTCTGGTCAAGTTTTAGTTTCAGATGGTGATGGTACATTTAGCTGGGCTGATGCACAATCAGGAGATATAACAACTGTAGGTGCTGGAACAGGCTTAAATGGTGGCGGTGCTAGTGGTGATGTAACAATAAATCTTGATAACACTCTTACTAATGTAACTTCTATGTACAATAGTGCATTAGCAATAGGTGTAAGTTCTGAAAAACCTAGAATTAAATTTGAATTTGATGGCACACCAGCTGAAGGTAAAATATTGTTTGGTATTGATGCTGATACAGACACTATGGAGTTTGTAAATAGTGGTACTGCTTCTGCTAACCAAGATATATTACGACCAACTGCAAATAGAAGTGTTCAATTAGGTTCTTCTAGTAATACTTGGGAGGATATCCATACAAGAAGTATAAGAACTGTATTTTTTCATTTAAATGGTACTCAAGTTACATCTACTGCTGCTGAATTAAATATTCTTGATGGTGTAACGGCAACTAAAGATGAAATAAATCTTTTAGATGGAGTAACTGCAACAACTGCTGAATTAAATTATGTTGATGGAGTTACATCTAATGTTCAAACTCAATTAGATGCAAAAGCACCTTTAGCAAGTCCTTCTTTTACTGGTAATGTAGTAGTTGGCGGAGATTTAACAGTAAGTGGTGCAACAATAACTACATCTACTGAAACATTAGAAATTGCAGACAATACACTAATACTTAATAGTGATCTTAGCTCAAGTAGTGCTGGTGTAGATGCTGGATTTGTAGTTGAGCGTGGAAGCAGTGGTGATAATGCCGCATTTTTCTACGACAATAGTGATGCATCGTGGAAAGTTGGAACAAGTAGTTCTCAAGCATTACCTACAGATGGTGCAAGAATAGCATTGCAATCTGTAAAAGCTAGTTTAGATACTACAGATGAATCAGTACCTGTTGGTGGATTCCAAGTAGCTGGTGGTGTAGCATACGTTAGAACTGCATAAAAGATTCACAAAACTTATGTCAAGACTTGTGAAGAAAAACAAAATAGAACAAGAAGTTAGTATCCCAAATCAAACTCAAAAATCGAGTCTTGGTGTAAGGGATACTGATTTTTTGTTGAGGCTTATTAAGAGAAGTACGTTTGAAGGTAGTGAGATAGAACAAGCCTATAGTGTAATTAGTAAACTAGGAAACATACATAGGAGTTATCTTGAAGATTGAATTAACAGCTCAAGAGCTTGATGTTGTAGTGCAAGCTATGATGTCAGCAAGTATAAAAGGTGAAGCATCAGTAATGTTTGGTGCTTTGTTGCAAAAATTAGCTGGTATTCTTGAAAAAGAAGTTGAAAAACTTAAAAAACAGGAAGCTAAGTAATGGCAACATTTCAGAAAGTTATTTCTGAAGATAGTAGTGGTGTAGTCAGCGTCAGCAGTAAGCTTGGCGTTGGCACATCATCTCCTCAAAGGTCTTTACATCTTCAATCCAGTTCTGCTAACTATTTAAGGTTAGAAACAACAGCGGATGCTGGTGCTGGTATGGAGTTTATGAATGACAATGGAAGATATACCATAGGTGTTCTTGCCGATGATAGTTTTGGAATATATAAATATTCTCAATTTGCTGGTGGATATGCTTTAAGAATACAAAGTGGTGGTGTAATAGATATTCCTAGTAATGTTGCTATTGGAACAACTTCTCCTACAAAACCTCTTACTATAAATCACGCTAGTGATGTTTGGAAAGTAGCAGTACAACATAATGGTGCTGACAGACTTTTATTAGGAACTGGTACTAGTACACAAACTATTAGTACTGCTGTTGCTTCAGATAATTTAGATTTTAGTCTTGGTGGTTCTACTAAAATGCGATTGAAAGGAACTTCTGGGAATTTTGGCATTGGAACATCTTCGCCTAGAGGTAGACTTGATGTTCTTGGAACTTTAGGTTCTCAAGGATTTTATGTAACCGAATATGGTGGTGCAGTTGGTTTACCAACCGATATTGTACACTCATCAGGTGCTGGTACATTTGATATACAAGTAAGAAACTATAGACTTGGTACTTCAACTGGTGGTGATATAAGTATATATCCTAAACATGGTACAAATAGTTTAGGTTTAGGAACTGGAAGTTATCAAAACAGATTTTTTATTAATGGTACAAGTGGCTATGTAGGCATAGGCATAACTTCGCCTTCAAGAATTTTACATATTTACGATGGAACATATAATTTACAAATTGATGGAAATGAATTATTTCATTCTGATAGTAATCCTTTTTATATAAAAAGTGCTGATAGCATAATAATACAACCTAGTCAGTCAACTAAAGCTACTTTTACATCTACTGGTCTTGGCGTAGGCACAACTTCACCAGCAACTCAGTTGCATTTAAATGGTACAAGTCCACTTGCAAGAATTCAAGTTTCATCAGGTACTAATTTTGGTGGTGTAGAATTTTATAATAATAGCGGTTCTTTAGCTAGTGCTATTGGAAACTATGGTCATACTCAAAGTTTATATTTTCAAGTTCAAGGTGCTAACAATGCTCTATTTCATTCTACTGGAAATAAATTTTATAGAGATATTGAAATAGAAAATGAATTTCCAAAAGTTATTTTTGATGATACACAAGGGGGTGCAATGCAAATTGCATCTAATAGTGGAGACATTAGAATATCTCAAAATGCAAGTGGAGATTCTGCAACAACAGAAACAATATATATTACAAATGATGGTAAAGTAGGTATAGGTCGTTCTGCTTCTTCTCAACCTGTTGCAAACTTAGAAATTTATAAAAATACTACTAGTGGCGACGATAAGTTATTTAGGATATATAATGCTAGTGGATTACAGTGGGAAATAGCAGGCAATGGTACCATGAGTGGGTATACTGGTAACGCTATAGGTAATGTTACAGAACTTAAAGGTACTTGGCAAACTGATTTACAATTAGCTGGTGGTGGTGCCGCTAGTGAAGCCGCCGCTGGTGATATAGTATTTAAAACAAACGATGCTGAAAAAGCAAGAATTACTAATACAGGAAGACTTGGTATTGGAACAAATAATCCAGTATATGGTCTTGATGTAAGAAGTACTGGTTATTTTGCAACTGCACAAACTGTAGATCAATTAAGATTAGGCGATACAACTAATGGCACAACATCTTCTATAAGGTCAGTAAATAATACAATGCAATTTAAACCTGATGGTAGTAACGTAAGGTTTTTTATAGGCAACACTGGCAAAGTTGGAGTTGGTACAAGTAGTCCTAGTCAAATTTTTCATGTTAGAGATTCTGCAAATAGTACAACACCTGATTTATTTTCTGTAAGAAGTACTAGTTCAGAAGTAAGAATTGGTATTGGTAAATCTAGTGCTGATTGTGCAATAGATTTTAGTACTGGTTTGCCTAATGGTGGTGGTACAATACAAAATACTTTTAGAATAAACTACATTAATAATGTAAGAACTGGTAGTCATAATGGAAGATTAGTATTGCAATCTAATAATGGAATAAGGATTGCTGGATATAATGATAATCCAAGTGGTAATAGTTATGGATTAGAAGTAAAAAATACTAGAGATGGTACTGCTGATAAAGTATTAAATGTAATGAAATATGACAGTACTAGCCTTATGGCAGTTCTTAGCAGTGGTAAAATAGGTATCGGAACAGACTCGCCTAGCAAAAATCTTCATATTGCTGGTACTAGTGAACAAAATATATTTTTACAATCTACAAGTGGAAATGCTAGAGTACAATTAGAAGGCACAACTTTTGCTGACATTATTATGACAGATACTGGTGGCGGTACAAATGCAAAGAAAATTCAGATTAGACAAGGAGATGACTCTTTTAAAATAAGGTCATTAACAGATGCTGGAGATGTTGGTAATGAGATGATTCATCTTGATATACCAAATAATCGTGTCGGCATTGGTGTAACCTCACCTCTTTATCAATCAACTCATATAAAAATTAATAGCAGTGGTACAGATGCTATGCTTGGTCTTGAAAATGCTGGTAGTGGAGACTCTGCTATACAATTTTTAAGGTCTTCAGGAGTACACACTTGGACAACTGGAGTAAGCAACGCTCAAGGTAAATTTATAATATCATCTCAACACAATCTTGCGGCACCAAGATTAACTATTCTTGGCGATGGCAAGGTCGGAATTGGTACAACTTCTCCTAGCACCGAGTTACATGTAGTTGGTACTATAAGATTAAATAGTAGTCAGCAATTACAACTTGGAGGCGGTTCTACTCACATCGATGGCGATAGTGGACACATGTCTTTTGATGTTGCTTCAGGAAAAAGATTTAAACTCGATAGTCTCTCTCGCATTAGTCTATCTAATAATGATGCTGGTTCATCAAATACAGTCTTTGGTATGTCTGCAGGAAATTCTTTGAACTCATCTTCACTTGGTAATGTTTTATTTGGAGAATCGGCTGGTGCTGGAATAACATCTGCTGATTACAATACATTTGTAGGTCATAATGCTGGTAGGTTCTATGGTCATGCAGCAGCTCAAAGAAATACTGCTATAGGTTTTCAATCAATGTATGTAGGTGGCAACGCATCTACAAACTCAGCTTATGATAATACTGCAGTAGGTTATCAAAGTTTAAGATTAGTAACAACTGGTATTGAAAATACTGCAATTGGTAGAACATCAATGAGTAGTCTTACAACAGGTTCTAGAAATGTTGCTCTTGGAATGGATACAGGAGGTGGAACAACTACTGGTAATGATAATATTTTTATTGGAAAGTCTGCTGGTGGTCAAAATGTAAGTGGCGATGAAATGGTGCTTATTGGAACTGCTGCTGGGTTCAGTTTAAACCACGATACAGATAATGATGGTGCAGTTTTTATTGGTTATAACGCCTGTTATAATTATACAACTGGTAATACAGGTGGAGTCTTCATTGGTTGGAAAGCTGGTCAAATGTGTGATGCTACTCATATTAATGCGGTTGGTAATACTTTTGTAGGTCAAGAAGGTGGAAGATTTTTAGATGATGGTGTTTATAATGTATCTTTAGGTTATGAAGCATTAAGATCTCAAGATGCAGATACACAAACTGCTGGTTATAATGTTGCGGTTGGTGCCCAAAGTATGAAAATGGCTACCGATGCTGATAATAATGTTGCTATAGGTTATAGAGCAGGTTTCTTAATGACCGATAACCAAGCTAATGTTGCAATTGGTTACCAAGCTTTAGTTGGTGCAGATAGTGGCGAAAATTCAAATGTGGCTATTGGATTTAACGCTGGTTCAAATATAAATCACTCATCATCAGACCAAAATGTAATTATAGGAACTGGTGCAGGAGTTGGTGGAACAAATCAATTTGATTCAAATATAGCAATTGGTTCTAACGCTTTAAATAGTACTGGTAATAATGTTATGAGTGGAGCAATCGCTATAGGATATAATGCTCTTACTACTTTAACATATGGTTCAGACAATACTGTTTTAGGATATGAATCTTTTAAATTACTAACTACAGGTTCGAGAAATATTGGTGTTGGAAAGAATAGTGGTGTCAGAGCAACTACGGGTAGTGAAAATGTTCTCATTGGTGTAAATACTGGTCAGGGTATTACTACGGGCTATAATAATACTTATATTGGTCATGCAGTAGCAAGTAATACAAGTGCTAATACTAATCATTCAAATACTTTTGTAGGAAGTGCAGTTGCAAGTTCTGGTGTTTTTACTGGTGATTCTAATGTTGCAATGGGTAGAAATGCTTTTCAAAATGCAACTAGTGCAACTGATAATACTATTTTAGGAATGGAAGCTGGTAATGCAATAACAACTGCATCTAACAATGTTGCTATTGGATACAGAGCGTTATCTAGTCTTACTCAGCAAAGTGGAAATGTGGCAATTGGTTCAAATGCACTTAGAGACGTTTCATCGGGTAGAGATAATGTAGGTATCGGAAAAGATGCAGGAGCTTCAATAACTACTGGAAATTTTAATATTCTTATAGGCGACCATAATCCTGGTTCTACTACTATGTCTAGTCATACAATACTTGGTACTCCTGACACAGATAGAACATCAATATTTGGAAGAGTACGTTTACATAGTGTATCATCTGATTATGCTACATTTAGTCATTACGATCAAGATGGTGGTTCGGAATATGCATTAAGACAATCTGCTGGTGGTGCAACTAATGTCAATGCTAAAACAGGTCAAAAAGTAGCTCTTGCTATATCAAATTCTTCAAAATTAACTGTTAGTGGAGATGATGTCGGTATTGGCACAACAAATCCTGGGGCTTATGGAAAATTAGAAGTTAGGGGTGTGGGTAATGATACTACTATTGCTATACATGAAGATGATGGAACACACAAAGCACAATTACATCTTAGAAGTGGTGGTAATGATGTAAAATTATATCAAAGTGGTACTGATAACAAATTTCACATAGATACAGAAAGTGTATCAAAAGCATTTACATTATTGACAGGAGGTAATGTTGGTATTGGAGAAACAAGTCCTACTACAAAACTTGATATTTCTGGAACATTTAGAGCAAGTGGCAATAGTCAGTTTGGTAGCAATTTAGATGTAACTGGAAATCTTGTTATTGATGGAGATTTAGAAGTAAGTACTGAATCACATTTTTATGATTCAGTTTATCTTAATGGTTCAAATTTAGATGTTTCTCAATCTACTGTTACAGGCTTAAATGTAAGTGTAGTTCCTTCTAAAACAGTGGTATTGCAATCATCTGCATTAAATGGTTATCAAGATGCTAATGACTCCACTGAAAATTTATATTGGAGTACTATGAGTACTCACAATACAAGTCATATTACTTGGTCTGCTGGTCAAGGTGGATACTATTTTCAATTTGTAACTGCTGGAGAGTATATGATTTATTGTACACTAGCAGTAACAGATTCACAATCTAATGATAGATTAAATTTTCTAGCATATGTAACCCACATGAATGGTTCTAATCAACCAATATATTCTTATGGAATTGGTGGTGCATATATTAGAGATGATAATTCACCTTATGATAGTGGTGGTCTTGGTGGCGGTATAAGATTAATTGTCAGTGCTGGTGAAAGAGTAAAAATAAATACAGAACTACTTGACACAGAAACACAAACTGGTTCTGCATATTTTAATACTACAAAATCAAAAATAAGAATTGAAAAAATAACATATAGTACAACATAGGAGTAAAAAATGATAGACTATAAAGAAAGTAAGAAAGCTAAAAGAAGCGTTCTTAGTAAAGAAAAAGTAATAACAAAAGAAGCGATTGAAGAAGTTCAAGACAGTAAAGGAAACGTTCTTCAAAATGCTCAAGCTGAAGAAAGTTATTCAAAAATAAAAATAAGCACAAAAGCTTACAATCCTAAGACAGGAAGTAAGTTAGCTGACCAAGTAATTGAGTATATGCCAAGCGAAGTTGATTTTAAAGTTTCAGATTTGCAAAGTCAAATAGATAGATTAACTGCTGAAAAAGAATCATGGGAAGCTATAAAAGCTGATTATGAAGCATTGGATTCAGAATAGGGGAAATAGCTTAGCTGAATTTGCTGTTACAATGGCTATAATGGCTACGTTAGCTACAACTGCTGCACCTGCGTTTAGTCGCATTGGTGAAGGAGCTAAAGCTAAACAAACTAAAGCAAATTTAGAAAAGATCACTAAAGCTTCTACTATGTGGTATAACCAACAAGTAGAACTTTATGGCATGGGTAAGTTTCCTAGTCAAGCACACAGAACTTCTGATGTGGGTGATATTGCTGATTACAATAATAATAGAAGAATTGAAACTGACGAGTTATTAGATGCAGAATTTGTACCAGTATTTAGTGATACAAGTTTTTTACACTTGTTTGACAATGATACAATTAAGAGTCCTTATCAAGATGGTTTATATGCATACGCCATTATTGGTGGGAGCGGTACAGGCAATAATATTGTTAGTCCAATTTTTATAGTTGTAGACACAGAAAACGTTGAAGATTTTTATAAGTATTATAAGCCATGAGTTCAGACGATATACATGATTACATAAAAATAATAATGTTCTTAGCATTTGTATTTGGCATAATGATTTTTGTAGCATGTGATGGTGGATGGTCTATTGCAGGATATGAAATATGAGCGATGAGAAAACGTACAGGTCATATGGGGTCACTAAACTTGACGATAATTACAGGATTTCTCTTAACATCAAGTGGCTTGGGCAAATCATTGTGGGAGTTACTTTCATTGTGCTGGGCTACATACGTATTGAAAATCGCATTGGAGAACTTGAGCGAAGAATGGAACTTGCTAATGCTGACATTGCCGAACTTGTAGAAAAACATATAGAAGAAGAAGAAGTAAAAATAACTAAGATGCAAGAACAATTAAAATGGTACGAAGAAGAATTAAATTTAAATCCCTTATCTTGGGGAAAAAGAAAAAAGAAAAGAAAGTGATATTAACAGAAGATGATTTTAATCATAATTACTTTATTAACAGAGAGCTACGAAGAGTGCGATGAAAAATTCAGAAGAAATATTAGAAATACTTATTAGAAGCGAAGAACGTTTGAAAACAATATTTAATAGAGTAAATAGAATTGAAAATCATCTATCTGAACTTAATGGTAAGGTAAATGATTTAGAAAAATTTAAAATACAAATTAAATCTTATTGGATGTTAATTTCAGTACTAACCCCACTCGTCATAACATTTATCTTAAAAATAATATAAGGAGAGTTATGCAAAGTATAATTGCAAAAGTGATAGAGAGGGAAGGTGGCGATAAGCTAACCAAAGACCCTTCTGACCCAGGGGGAACTACAAAGTATGGGATAAGTCAGAGAGCCAATCCTAATGTAGATATAGAAAATCTTACATTAGAAGAGACAGTCAGTATATATAAAGAAAAATACTGGGACCCGTCACGAGCAGTAGATTTTCCAAAACAACTCATGGATATGTATTTTGACATGTGCGTGAACTTTGGTCAATTTAAAGCAGTCAAAATTGTTCAAGAAGCAGTCAATCATAAAGGTTTGTCTAAATTAAAAGTTGATGGTCGTATCGGTCCAAAGACTATTAAAGCAGTTCAAGCCTTAGAAAAAGACAGACTTAGAGCATTTAGAGTAATGCATTATGCTAAAATTTGCATGGCAAATAAAAAGTTAATGAAGTATTACTATGGTTGGTTTAGAAGATCATTACATATATAGGGGTAAGTATATGCCAAATCAAAATACAACGCCACATATCGTAAAAGATATTGATGGTCATATTATTGGGTGTCCTCATTGCGGTTCAAGAGACATTCGTAAAGATGGCTTTGATTATAAAGCTTCAAAGAAAAAACAAAGATGGTATTGTCGTGGATGCAAAAGAAAAACATTAGCACCAGAGATAATAGAAAGAAATCCATTTGTAGTAGAACAACCTGTTAATGAAGATATTCCTGTAGAAGATTTAATAAGACATAGGTTAAAACTATATAAACAAAAACAAGTAGCAAAAGATAGTAGACAACTTGTTAATATTAATATAAATATAGATGGACCGATTGGTATAGCACATTTTGGTGACCCACATGTAGATGATGATGGTACAGACTTGTCGCAAATAATTGCTTATAGTGATGTTATAAATAATACAAAAGGGTTGTTTGCTGGTAATCTTGGTGATATACAAAATAACTGGATAGGAAGACTAGCAACATTGTATGGTCAGCAATCAACATCTGCAAGAGAGTCTTGGAAGCTTAGTGAGTACTTTGTAAATAAGCTTGATTGGCTCTATTTGGTAGCAGGAAACCACGATGTCTGGTCAGGTGATGGTGACCCTTTAGAATTTATAATGCGTGACCACAATGGCTTATATGAGCGTTGGGGTGCTAGAATGAATCTAAAGTTTCCTAATGGTAAAGAAATAAGAATAAATGCAAGGCATACTTTTAAGGGTAATAGTATGTGGAATACTGCACATGGTGTAGCTAAAGCAGCACAAATGGGTTGGAAAGACCATATACTTACTTGTGGTCATACTCATGTAAGTGGTTATCAAGTTCTTAAAGACCCAGCTAGTGGACTAATAAGTCATGCATTGCAAGTTGCATCATTTAAAATACATGATAGCTATGCAGAAAAATTAGGATTAGATGATAAGAATATATTTAATTGTCCTGTTACAATTATAGACCCAAGATATGAAGATGATGATAATAGATTAATTACTACATTATTTAATCCTATTATTGCCGCAGAATATCTTGCGTTTTTAAGGAAAGATTATGATGGATAAACCTACACATTACGAAGAAGCTAATACAGAAAATGAGTTTGAAGTAGATTGGGATGCAGTTTATGGAATGGATCAATGGAGTAGAAAGCTTATAAGTGAAGGTAAATTAGAACCTCCGATGAGAAAAAAGAATGGCTAGAAGTAAAACATTTGACATAGTTGATTATTCAGGTGGCATGAATAATTATGCTGATAGTAGAGATATTAAAGATAATGAGTTTGCACAACTTCTTAATTGCATTAATATAAGAAATGGGCAGATAAGAACAGGTTATCAAGCTAGTGATTTACATACAAATCTATATCCTACTAATCAATCAGCAATTACTATTGCAGATATTAAAACTAAAAATTTAGTTTCTTTTAAAAATGATTTTACAGCATTGTTAGCAGAAGAAAATACTGAGTATTTAATATATAGTGATGGAAACAGATTGTATAGATTAGAGTATAGTGGTTCTTCTTGGGCATGGCAAGTACTTAATGATTTAGGTGGAACAAGTATAGTTCATCCAGCAATAGTAATATATGATGGTAATATAAGATATTCAGATGGAAGTCATACAATATCTTCTAGCTCACCATATTTAGGAACAAATCAAACAAAGTTTTGGGGTGTGGTAAGAAGAAAATATTTTAATGCTACAACAAATGATGTAAGTGAAATAACAGGTCTTGCATCTACAATTAAACCAACTGATGGTAGCATTTCTTTTAATAGTGGTATTGAAACATCTGCAAATAATCCTACTAGAGGATTTATTGGTTTGGAAGTTAACAAAGTTGAAAATACTCCACTTGACGAAATAAAATTTGGAACTGCTTCTGCTCCTAGTAGCCCTTCTACAGGACCTAATTCAACTTATTTTTCACTTGAAAAAGATGATGAATTTGCAGAAATAGGAAGTCTTTTAATTGATATTAATAGTAACACTTTAAGCAATTCTGTTTTTAGAGATACTGAATCTAACACAGAACAAAACTTAGCAAGTATAACATCTGCTGGTAGTAGTGAAATACAATTTAACAGTAGTGGTTATCTTGAAATAGGAGATGGTGCAGGTAATGATTCTGACCTCGCTACTTTTACTATTACTATAGATGAAGGTGCTATAAATAATGAATATGGTACTACAAACAGAAGTTTAAAAATTCAAGATGCTTTAACTCAAAGTGGTACAAATGTTGATTATTCTTTTCTTGATTATGCTCCTATTATAAAACCTGTTGTAAATGGAGTTGTTGGAAGTGCTTTTACTATAACGAGTACATATAATTCTGTACCAACTGAAGCTATGTTTAGATTTAGTGACCCAGATAAAAATACTAAATATCAAGTTCAATTAAAAGCTGGTGCTAATGAACAAATGAGAATTACTTCTTTGCAAATTTTTAATACTCTTAAACCTCTTTCTAAAGATGCTACAACTGCAAAATTTGCAGACATAACTGCTGGTGGTACACCACAATCAAATGGACATACATTTAAATGGAATAGTATTTTAAATCCTGCTGCTCAAGATATTGGTAATTTAATAGAAATTAGATGTGCAATTCCTTTTGGAAATACAAAAGGTACTTCAAAAGAAAATCCTCCTGATAAAATAGAATTTTATTTTGCTACAGATACAAATGTTAATAATTATAAAAGATATGTTTTAGATGAAGTGTGGATTTCAGAAAATAAAGGTAAGGGTTGGGTTGATGTAATTATTGATTTACAAGAATTATCAGATGATCTTGGAACTTCAACAATTGGAACTCTTGATACTTTTGCAGTTTATTTATATAAAGATAGTTACAATTCAAACAGTAGTAATCGTATTATGATAGATAGAATACGACAAACAAATGATTTTAGAGGAAGTTGGGATGGTAATTTTAAATTTTATTATTCATGGATTTATGACAGAAGTCAAGAATCTGGTTACTATGAGTTTGATCATCAAGGTAGTGGAACAAAATTAGATAGCAATAGATTGTCTAGTAAAGTACTTATAAGAGAATTAAGTAACGGAGGATTTGGTGCAAGAGGAAAAAGAATTACTGGAGCAAATATTTATTTTAAAGAATATGATGTAGATAGAAAAGAAGAAATGTATGATGACCCATTTCTTTTATTAAAATGCGATTTTGAAAGAGGTGTTACAAAAAGTAGGGGAACTTCTATAAATGAATGGTCTTCAGGTACTACTGCAACAGACCATTATACACATAATTCTGTGCAATTTATTGACCCACCTTTAGCAAAAACATTTAGTATAAATGCTGGATATGATTATGACCCATTAAATACTATAGAAGAAATAAGATTTAGAGATGCAGTTAGTTTAAATAGAAGAATGTATTATGGTAATGTAGATATACATTGGGAAAAATATGAAGGTGAAACAACTAACAGAAGAAATAGATATGGAGATAGAATATATAAATCTTTACCAAATAGACCAGATGTAATTCCTTCAACTAACTTTTTAGAAGTAGATGTTAATGATGGAGATGAAGTAACAGCATTAGCAACTTATGCAGATAGATTATTAGTCTATAAAGAACAAACAATGTATTTAATTAATGCTACAAAAAACTTAGAATATTTAGAAGATACTCATAAGTACAAAGGAGTTTATAGCAATCGAGCAGTTTGTTATACTGATTATGGTGTAGCTTGGGCAAATACTGAAGGTGCATATCACTACGATGGTCAAAAAGTAATTAACCTTATAGATAAAAAATTAGAAAGAGGTCAGTATTTAGTTGGTTTAACTAATGGTCTAGGCATGACTTATCCTGATAATGATAGCGAGTTTAGTATAGCTTATGAAGCTAATCATAGACATTTATTAATTATTAATAACGCTGGTGAAGGTTGGGTTTATAATTTTGTAAGTGATTCATGGTCTCAAATAGATAATGGAATAAACGTATCTAATTTTAAAAGAACAAATATAGAGTTTCATAAAAAGTTTTTAAGAGTTGGTAGTATTAATACCAGTACAGATACTGCATCATTTCATCAATATTTAATTGGTTCAGGAACTAATGCTACAAGTTTTGATATAAAAACAAAAGATTTTGGTATTACTGATATTGGTCAGAAGAAAGATATAAAAGCAATATATGTAACTTATAAAGGCACAATGGATTCAACTAAAAAAGTTGTTGTTGAGTATTTTGCAGACAAAAGTTCAACTGCAGTTGCTTTGTCTCCTAGTGAATTATCTTCTTCTGCAAATGGCTTTACAACTATTAAATTAACACCTAGTCCTAAGTCTGGTGGAAGACGAGTTCATAGCATACAAGTAAGAGTAAAAAGTGCTGGTAGTGCTGGAGCAAGTTATGATTTTGAGTTACATGACATATCTGTTATATACAGAGAAAAGAGTATAAAATGAAAGATAAAAAAGCTATTAGAGCATCTCGCCACGAATCGCAACCTATTACATCAAATACCAATGCTAACCCACAAGAAAGTATTAGCGTTACAAATAATGGTTTAGCTAAAACTATACAATACAATGGAAAGGTATATAAAATAAATTTAACTGAGGATTAGTTATGGCTAGAAAGATACAAGATTATAATCAAATTGCTCAAAGTGCTATGTTTGATGCACAAAGTAATTTAAATAAAGCTGAAGACAGTATTGCAGATTCTAAAAGAAAACAAAAAAATATTGCAGACATTGGTGCGTTTCTTGCATTAAGAAGTTTAAAAGAAAAAAACTTTAAAACTTTTGAATCAAGATTTAATGAAGTAATGTCACAACCCTTTATATCTGATAAGATCAAACCTGATAATATACCTGATGTAAGAGATGTTTATAATAAAGATGCAAGAATAAAATTAGGCAAAGGAATTAGCATTAGTTTTGATGAGTTAAATAAATTAGTAGCCGCAAAAGAATTAAAACTTAGTAGTGAACTTTTAGATGTTGTTAAAGGCTATGAACAGTCTAAGTTGCTTATGGAAGAAAAGGAAGGTGAATAATGGAACCAGATATATATGATGAAAATCTTTCTCAAATACAATTAGTAGATGAACTAAGTGGTATGTCTCAAGGCATGAGTAATCTTGTACAACCTGATATGGACATTGATAATAATCAAAACAATAATCCTTACATGATGGTTGGTTCTGCTATTACTGGAACATTAGACGCTATAAAAGAAGGTGGTAAAAAATTAGACAACACTGTTGTTAAAGGAATGGAATCAATTAAAAAATCTATAGGAGATAGTAAAACTGGACAATTTATTGGAGATGCTTATGAAGCAACAATAGGTAAGATAGATTTACCAGGCATAACAAAAACAAACAAAGCTGGTGAAACAGTATTAGATATGGGTAACATTTCTAATTATCTTGCTGGAGCTAGTGCGGTTGCTAATTATGGTCAATCAATAAAAGGGTATGATAGTGCTATAGATAATATAGAAGAATCTCTAAGAGGAATGAATCAAGCAAGAGCAGATATAGGCTCTTTGTTATCTGACGATATTGGAAATATAAGAAGTGATAGTTCAGATTTAAATGTAGCTGATGCAGTTTCTAGTTTAGATAAAATTAAATCAAGTGTTCGTAAAGTAGACCAAATGCAAGGTGATTTTGTAGTTGGTGATTTACAAGCAAAAAAAGACGAGTTATTAGCAAATGTTAACTCTAAACTAAAAAGCGTTTTTGATAAAAGAAAAATGAAGTCTGATGAATTAATAAGAAGAAGTATTAATAGAGCGTCTTCTGTTACTGATAGGTTAGAATCTAGTGAGGGCAGATTACAAGATGAATTAAATCAAATAAAAGATGCTAAGAAAAATCAATTTAGAAATACTCTTACTGACCTTGCAGCAGTTGGTTCTAGATTTTATGATCCAACAGGTATATCTGCTGAAGTAATAAAGAGTACTAAATATAAAAATAAATATACAGGGTGATGATATGTCTGAGTTAACAAGACGAATAAATAATGAATTAGAAAAAGAACAACTTAAATCAGAACAACTTTCTAATGTTTCTGTAACTGCACAAGATTTATTAGGAATAGCAAGTAATAATGATAAAGTATTACTTGGTGCTGTTGACAATGCTTATGATAGTGTAAATGCAAATCCTACTTTAGCAAACATTGATATTAAAATGAAAGGCTTGATGGAAATTAAACCACAAGCAGTTTTAAATGAGACTAAAACATATTTTGATGTTGCTATTAATAATCTTAATCAACAAAAAGAATTATTAGCACAAAAAAATAATGCTATAGCAAATATATATGACCAAATAGATAAATTTGATGCTACAGATAAAGAAGGTGCAAATAGTGTTTTAAGTATGATAAATCAAGGATTAAGAACTGGTTTACTTAATAATGACCAATTAACAAATGCTAGAAAAGCAGTAACAAATAAATTTGATTCCGTAAAAAATGATTTAAAAATAGTTGAAATAGATAACTTTACTGAAAACTTAGGTAGGTATTATTCTGCTGGTGGTGTTGGAGAAATACAAAAACAATTAGGAGATGCTGTAGCAAGAACTGGTGACCCTACATTTGGTTCAACTCTTCAAGGTTTTGCTAATGCATTTATGAATGATTTAAATAAAATTACTAAGATGGAAATAGAAGCTGGTGCTGATATGAACTATTCAAAACAAGTTGCATTTTATAATAGTCAAAAAACAGAATATGCTACTACTTTAGGTTCAGCTAAAAAATCTTTTGATAGGTATTATTTAAATACTGAAAAAGCACAAGAATTTCTTGATTTTTATGCTGGGTTAGCAGAAAGTGGATTTCCAAAATATGGAAGCCCTTCTGCAACACAAATGGATGCATTAAATGTTGCAGGTATGCATAGAGATCAATTAAGAGAATTAAAAATGATAATGAACACATTTGACATACCTCAAGGAATAAAAGATAATTTTGAATTAGGTGAAGATGCTATAGACAATATTGACGACCCAAATCATAGATTTTATGTTTTACAAACAACTAGTGCTTTAGCAAATCATTTTGATAGTCTATCTCAAAACGATAGAGATTATGCAAAGCTAAGAACATTAACTACTGCTTTACATAATAAATTATCAGGTATGTATAATTATAGTACTAGTGCTTTTGGATATGGTGGAAATTGGGGTAATGGTAATAGGATTCAAACAAAAGCAACAAGAAGTAGACCAACTAGTTCATTTAGAAATCGTTTATCTCCATAATAAAAAAAGAAAATAAATGCCAAAAGAATTAATAGACGCTAACACTCCTTTACAGCAGTTAATAAAATCTGCGTATAATGATTATCAGCAAGATGAATCTGAAAATTTATATACTGTAGAATTTAATCCTTTAGAAAGTTATAAAATAGGCAGTGCTGAAGAAGAAGGATATAAAGAAATACAAATTTATAAACCATATATTGATGGTTTAAATTCAATACTTATTTCAAATGGATATGCTCCTGTCCGAATGCAAGCAGCAGATGTTCATAAACTTGACAAAAGTAAAACTAATGATGATTTAAATATGTACAATGAAGGATATGACTATGCTAAAGAAGTCATGGAAACTAATCCTTTATTTAGAACAGAAGTTCCTACAGTGGCAAGAGAAGGAGCTATAGAAAGTTGGGCTGATACTCAATATGGATTAAAAAAATCTGTTTTAAAACATTTAAGTGCATATGATTTAGATGATAAAACTGCAAATCAAATTGATGATTTAACTAGATATCTTTTTGAATCTATGGAACCTAATATGATTACTCATTCAAATAAATTGTATGATGAATTTCAAAATAGTGAAAGAAGTGGATTTAAACAAAGTGCTTTAGAAACAGTTGCAAATCTTGGAGAAGGTGCAAACATAAAATTAAGAGGTATGTTCCCAGAACTTGAAGAAGCTTTTGATCTTAAAGGATTAGAAGAAAAAATAAATAATTTACCTCAACCAAAAGGTTATGGTAGGTTAAGTTTTGAAGAATTAATTGATAGTGAAGAATACGCACAAGGAGCAAAAGCATTATTTCAAAATATTATTACTAGCATACCTCAACAAATACCTAGTGCATTAACTACTATACCTGTTATAAGAGGAGTTGGATTTGGTCTTAAAGCAGCAAGTGCTGTTGGTACTGGTTTAGCTGTTGGTAATATTATGGAAACTGGTGCTTTTTCAAGAAACATACAAGACAGATATAGAAGATTACAAAGTCAAGCTATAAGAGATAGAAATGTTTTAATGAATCCTGATAGTCCTGATTATAATCCTGATGCTTTTAGAAATACTTATTATATACAAATAGATGAATTGCAAGGAAAAGATATTGATAAAATGTCAGACGAAGAAATAAGAGCTGTTTCTGATAATATATCTAATCTTTATGGTCAATTAAGTACTGGAGTTGAAGCTTTATCAAGTATTGCTGAAGGTACTTTAGCAGCATATACAAAAGGATTTAGTAGATTTTTAACTGGTAATACTAAAAATTTAAGTGGTACTGTTTTTAATAAAGTTTATAAAAATCCATTTTTACTTAGATATGGTAGTGCTGGTACTATGGAAGGGACAACCGAAGTTGGTCAAGCTTTAATTGAAGAATATATGACTGCTAAAGCAATTCCTTCACATAAAGTAAATTTTTCATGGCAGAATACAGTTGAAAATTTTGCTGGAGGTTTTGCTTTTGGAATGGCTTTTGAAGGTCTAGCTGATGTTATAAGTGGTGGACCAAGTAAAAGAAAGAAAAACTTTAATGCACCAATAGACCTTAGTGAAAAAGAATCAAATATGATAAGGCAAACTAGCACTCCTGGCTTTGGAAGTGTAAAGTTTGATAATGATTTAATTGTAGTAAGGTTAGCAGACGGAAGCAATAAGTATAAATTAATTGCAGATAAACATGATGTAAGTGTAGAAGATGTTATAGTAAGAGAAATGGAATTATCTGATTCTGATTCAGGGTTTATATTAGATAATAAAAATGTTGCTAGAGAAGTATTAAAAAGAGACCCAAATATTCTTGAAAGATATGGATTAAATCCTAATGCTTTAACACCTGTTAAAAAAGAAGAAAAAAAGATTGTTGCTGACCCAAGTCAACAAGATGGTGATTTACCTAGTCAAACAATTGTTAGAGAATCTGAAGCTTTTGATGATAGAGATATTCCAAAAGGAGATACTACTCTTCAGCAAGAACAATCAGGAGTTGTTGATGAGCAATCATATGATGATTCAGGTCTAGGTTTATTTAATGATAGTCCATTTGACGATGGTAGTATTTCTGCATACTCTGGTCAAGGTTTGTATGATGATACTGGTATTGGTTTAAGTATTGAACAACAAGAAATAAATAGATTAGAAGCAAGAATAAAAGAATTAAAAAAGAAAACAGATGTAAATGATATATCTGGTTCTGAAAGAAGAGCAGAAATTGCAGATTTAGAAGAAAGAGTATTAGAATTTAAAAAACTTGCTGGTAATCCTGTTCAAAGAAAAAAGAAAAAACAAAAACAAGTTATTGAAAAACAAAAGCAAGTTAATCCTGAAGCAAAAGATATTATTGGTCAGTCTGTTACAATACAAACTCCTGTTTTGCAAGGCACAAAAGGAAAGGTTATTGGTACACGAGCAGATCAAGGTAGACCAAACATTGCAGTTG
>BCSF01000204.1_pt1 | contig 26952 bp, 39 predicted proteins | sample 1016431 | NCBI WGS metagenome assembly BCSF01 (sample SAMD00045685;SAMD00045686;SAMD00045687;SAMD00045688;SAMD00045689;SAMD00045690;SAMD00045691;SAMD00045692;SAMD00045684;SAMD00045690;SAMD00045691;SAMD00045692;SAMD00045684;SAMD00045685;SAMD00045686;SAMD00045687;SAMD00045688;SAMD00045689, study... | reverse complement strand
CGCCTCCGCCGCCCCCACCGGAAGATCCGCCGCCGCCTGTAGAGGAGCCGCCACCACCTCCGCCTCCTCCTCCGCCGCCTGTAGAGGGGCCTGAACAGCCGCCTGAGACTCCGCCTGTGGAGGAGCCGCCGCCTGAGCAAGAAGGAGATCCGGATAAAGATCCCATACAAGATGCATTGGATGCAGTAACAGGTGATCCACAGCCAGTGCCAACGCCAGAGCCAGATCCCGCCCCTGCACCGGAGCCTACTCCTGAGCCAAGCCCAGTGCCTGCGCCTGAGCCACAGCCAGACCCAAGCCCAGACCCAAGTCCGGTGCCTGCGCCTGAGCCTGATCCAGATGCGGCACCTGCTCCGTCTCCAGAAGCAGAAGCATCGCCGCCTGAATCAGATACGCCAGTTACGGAAAGTTTATTTAACGATTACATTGAAGACACAACCGCAGATTTAACTGACGACCAAGCGGCAACAGCAGAAGAAGTTCGAGCAATAGTTGCTGATGAGCTTGCAAATTTACCGCCGGGCACTACAACAGAAGAAATACAGCAGATTGTTGAGGATGCAATTGCTGAAATACCAACAGCAGATGTTTTAACTGCTGAGCAAGTAGGTGAGATTGTTGATAATGCAACTACTGCAATCAATGAAGAAATGTCTGAAATACAAGATGCACAAGCAACTGCATCAACTGAAAGGTCAGACATACAAGATTCTGTAGATTCATTACAAGAAGCATTAACTGGATTAGACGAATCAACCACAGAACAACTCGAAGCATTAGGCTTTAGTGTTGAAGGATTGGTTGATTCTCTTGAATCAGTCCAGGGTGATATTAGTCAGTTAGACGAGTCAACTACAGAGGCGCTTGAAGCTTTAGGTGTTGATTTAGGTGACTTAGCTGATTCGCAATCAGAGTTTGCTGAGGATGTAGCAGAAGCCCAACAAACAGCCGCAGATGAACGAGCCGAACTACAAGAAGCTATTATTGCAGTAGGCGGAGATGTCAACGCTCTTGATGAAGCAACTCAAGAACAGTTTGAAGAGTTTGGAGAAACTGTATCGGATCTGTTTTCAGACGTAGATGTTGATATTGAAGCATTGCAAGAAGGCCAAATAAGCCAAGCAGAAGCACAACAAGCATTTGAAGAAAGTGTAGGTCAGCAATTTACTGACATTTCAGGAGAAATTGGTGGCGTTCAATCTGATATAAAAGGTTTAGGGCAAGAAGTATCTGGCTTAGGACAGGGGCTTGCTGATCTTGGCGTAGGCATTGGCGCAGGATTGCTTGGTCTAGCAGGTCAACAAGAACAACTGCCTCAACAAATTGCGGCAATGATGCCTAGAGAAGCGCCAGAGTTTAAAAAGTTTATGAAAAAGCTCGGGCCAAGAAAAACAATTAACCCCTTAACAATGCAACCGCTAAAACAAAAGGATGCTGTAGGTGAGTTAAATAAGTTTATTGGCAGAGCAAGTGGCACCGCCGCCAACAGAAGAGGAATGTTTGAAATATGACGTATCTTAATTTAGTAAACAATGTTCTTCGTCGTTTGCGAGAAACAGAAGTTAACTCTGTACAGGACACTGCTTATAGCAAGCTAATAGGTGACTTAGTTAACGACGCTAAAAATACGGTCGAAAACGCATGGGATTGGTCTGCATTACGCACGACGCTTACAGTAACCACTCAAGCAAACGTATTTAACTATTCACTTACAGGCAGTCAAAATAGCATCAAAGAACTTAACGTGCTAAACGACACGTCTAACTTTGTTATGGAGTATCAAACTGCACATTGGTTTGACTCTCAATTTTTGTTGTCTGCTCCAGAAACAGGCTCGCCAAAATACTTTACATACAATGGCGTAGATAGTGATGGTGATACAAAAATAGACTTATACCCTAAGCCTGATGGCGTGTATTCAATACGATTTAACTGTGTACTACGCAACATTGAGTTAAGTGGGGACAGTGACAAGTTAGAAATACCATCTGCTCCTGTTATACATTTAGCCATTGCACTGGCCGCACGTGAGCGTGGCGAAACTGGTGGAACATCAACAACTGAGTATTTTCAAATGGCTAATACCCACTTGTCTGATGCAATTGCACAAGATGCAGGCAGACACCCGGAAGAAGTAATTTTTTATACGCCTTGAGGTTGCTATGTCACAGGAACTAAAAAGCATAAATCTTGTAGCTCCAGCATTTAAGGGAATCAATACAGAAGATTCTCCGCTGGCTCAAGATCCATCTTTTGCTGAAGTAGCTGACAATGCAGTTATTGATAAGCGGGGTCGGATTGCCGCTCGTAAAGGCTTGTCTGTTACTACAACAAATAAAACAGTGCTTGGCTCTGGATCAATACAAGTTATCAAAGAGTTTAAAGATGACGCAGGAAACTCTGTCATATTTTCTGCAGGCAACAACAAAATTATAAGTGGCACCACTACATTAGTAGATGCTACTCCAGGCGGTTATTCAATCAGCGCAAACAACTGGAAGATTGTTAACTTTAATGACCATATTTATTTTTTCCAAAGAGGTGTTGAGCCTTTAATTTACGACAACACATCAGGCGTTGTTCAAGCCATGAGCAATCATACTCACGCAACTGGTGTAGCAAGCACCATGTATGGGAATGAAGTTTTAGCTGCATATGGAAGGTTGTGGACTGCTGATTTTGCTACTGATAAATCTACTATTTATTGGTCGGATCTTCTTAATGGTCATGCATGGTCTGGAGGCAGTACTGGATCTATTGATATTTCTAAAGTCTGGCCTGATGGCTATGACGAAATTGTTGCATTGTCTGCTCATAACAACGCATTAATTGTATTTGGTAAGCACAGCATTGTTGTGTATTCAGGGGCAGAAACTCCAGCATCAATGGCGTTAGCAGATACAGTTGCAGGTGTTGGGTGCGTTGATAGGGATACCGTAAAGCACACCGGCACTGACGTATTGTTTTTATCACAAACTGGCTTGCGTAGTTTTGGCAGAACAATACAAGAAAAGTCCATGCCAATAAGCAGTTTGTCTCAAAACATATCCAAAGACATTATTAGTTTGCTATCAGAGGCTAACGAAACCTTTACCTCTGTTTACCATCCAGAAGAAAACTTTTATTTACTAACATTTAGAAACCAAGACATTACGCTTTGCTTCGATGTTCGAGGCACGTTAGAGAATGGCTCATATCGCGTTACTAGATGGCCCGGCACAAACTTTACTGCCTTTGAGCGACAAGATGATGGCAGTCTTTTAATTGGTGGAAGCCATGGTATTGGCACTTATTCTGGCAATACAGACAATACAAACTCTTATCGCTTTAAGTATTTTAGCCCCGAGCTTACATTTGGCGATCCATCAAGGCTTAAGTTTCTTAAAAAACTGCGGCCAACAGTAGTTGGTGGTAGTGGTGCAAGCTTGTTTGTTAAATGGGCATATGAGTTTGAGACTGTATACAACACAGCATTTTTATCGTTAAGCACTCAGGGGCTTGCTGAATATAACGTTGCAGAGTTTAACGTAGGAGAATTTGCTATTGGCGAACAAACATCGCGAACCGCGATAAATGCCAATGGTAGTGGTGGAACCCTTTCAATTGGTGTTGAATCTGACATTGATGGGTTTGAATTATCTTTACAAGAAATAAATGTATTAGCACTGACAGGTAGAACACTATGAGTAATTACACAAAGACTACTGACTTTGCCGCAAAAGATAGTCTGCCGTCAGGTGACTCAGGCAAAATCATTAAGGGAACTGAGTTTGAAACAGAGTTTGATGACATTGCAACAGCTATTGCCACCAAGTCTGATTTGGCTTCACCTACATTTACAGGCACAGTTACAATTCCTGCGTTGACCTTTAGCGGAACTCTGTCAACAGGAACGATTGATGGAGGTACATACTAATGGGACCCGGACAACAAGGAATCGAAGGATTGCAAGGTAATAACGATGCTGGGATTTTAAGCTCGTTGTTGGACTTTTTTGGTAGCACTGGTGGAAGCGCACTGTTAAGTGGTGCGGCTGGCGGTTTGCTTACTAACAAAGCATATGATCGTCTAAGCAATATTGGCAAAGAAGCACAACGTGAAGCAAACATAATTGCTGAACGCGCTCAACGAGAGTCGGAGTTTAAGCCGTTTACTGTAACGACTCCTACAGGCGCAATGTTTAGAACGCAAACAGGGCCGTTTAACCCAGTAATATCAGACCCTATTCGACCTCCCGTATTTCCAGTTGGCGATCCATCAATGGTTTTGCCTCCCTCATCGGGCGTTGGAACAGTAGGCAAGCCCGGCATGGTTACACCTCCAAGAGGCTTTGGAAGAGGTTACGTTGAACCCAGTCGTCCTGATATGCGAATGGGATTACCAACTCCTCCTGTTGCAGGAGATATTCCCGGCATAGGTGAGCCTTTAATTAAAGATTTATTCCCACGTATTGCAGACGGTGATGGTGTATTTGGCTCTGGACAGGGAAGACAAAACTTATTGGAAGGCAGGCGAATAAAGACTAATAATGTTATTGATCCCAAAACTCTTATGCCTGATGACTCTGGCGCGGGTATGCAAAGTGGAATGCCACAGCCGGGGCCACAAGCCACTGATGGCGTTAATGTAGAAATGGCGTTATCGCCTGCGGAGCAAGCTTTGTATCAAGGTTTGTTTGGTGGTGCTGGCAACTTCTTTGGTCAAGCGTCAATGCCTACGGCTAACAGAGAGCAAGCAATCTTTGAGCGAATGAGGGCGGCGCAACTTCCTGAAGAAGAACGTCAACGTCAACAGCTTGAGCAAAGACTAGCGGCGCAGGGCAGGTTGGGTGTTCGCACCGCTCAGTTTGGCGGGACTCCAGAACAGCTTGCTATTGAAAAAGCACAGGCCGAAGCTAGAAACACAGCAATGCTTGGAGCAATGCAACAGGCTCAAGCAGAACAAGCACAGCAGGCCGCACTCGGACAGCAGTTCCTTGGTGCCGCATACTTGCCACAAGCCCAAATGCTTGCCGCATTGTCACCTGCAATGCGACAGCAAGAACTTGCACAACAAGCACAGCAGTTCGGTACTGGGTTGTTTAGTGAAACAGGAATGTCTGGTCTTGAAGCCCGACTTATTGCAGAGCAAGCGCGAGCTAACTTGCTGGGTGGTATTGGTAGCAATATCCTTTCTGGTTTGTTCTCTCCTAGATTTAACTCTGCTGGCAACGTAACCAACGCAGGCGGCACAAGCACTATTACTGATGCTATAAAAGCGTTAGTTAAGCAACTTAGCGGAGGTTAATAATGGCTAAATTTTCTCAAGCATTTCTTCAAAGTCTTACTCAACCTGCGTATCAAGAAGGTTTGTTTACTGCCGCACAGGGGATTGGTATGGCCCCTGTATTGCGTCTTGAGCAGGAGCGACAGAAAGAAGAAGCCGAAAAGTTTTCTAGTTTAGATACTGCCGGCCAACTTGATTTTGCTATTACCAAAGCCAATGAGTCGGGCGACTATTCTGCGGCGGCAAAGCTTGCGGCAACTAGAGACAAATACATTTTGGATATGGCTAAAAAACAAGCCGACGCACAAAAAATAAAAAAAGAAGGCATTGTTGATCTTATTTCAAATGCGCTGTTTAGAACAAATCAAAGTGCTGTTCCCGACACAATAACAGGAGATGCCGCCACAATTTTAGGTAAGGAAGGAGAGGAGGTTGAAATTCCTTTGGAGTTGCGAGACGACATAGCCAAAAGACTTGTCGAAATGAATGAGAGTGCAAACACTTTGGCATCAGCAAACAAAGGAGAATTAACCCCAAAAGCTGAACAAATTTTGAGAGATAGATTTGATGATTTAAATCCATCAGTTCAATCGGCTTTTGAAAGGTGGGAAAAATTAGAAAAAGGCAACCCTGAAAGAAGAGCCCTTACAAGAGGCTTGGTTAAAGCGGCAGACAATCTCAAACAAGAAACAAGAAAAGCACAAAAAAGCAAAGAGGGTCTTGAGTTGCGAGTTGATGCAATCATCCGGCAGATCAATGATATTGGATCGTTTACTAATTGGGGATTTGGTAGAGACGTTGCTGAATTTCTTATGGATTATGATCCAGACAGTGACGAGTACAAAAAGTTTAGAAGCAACATGGCTCAGGCTCTTAGAGAAGGCGTAAGCGAAAACGACTTGGAAGCTATTATTGCTAGGTCAATCGTAGGATTAGAAAACGAAATTGACGCTGAAAGCAAAGGCCGAGCAGGTCGGCAATTAGACGTAGTTCAGCTCCGTCAAGCCGCAATTGATCAGCTTATAGCTGAAGGATTAAGTCCCGAAGAAGCCGAAGACACAGTAAGAAAAGCAGAAGAAAGCAGATGAGCTTACTAGATGAGTACTTAGATGCATTACGCAAAGAGGATATAAAAACTGATCTTCAAGAAAGCGGCAACCCAGCACTAGATCGGTATCTTCAGGAGCTTGATGCATCAGACGAGCGTCGTACCAAAGGCAACATTCGTGCTGTTGCTCAAGGTTTGACGTTTGGCTTTGCTGATGAGATTGAGGCTATGTTGTCTAGCGATGACTACGACACCGCCGTTGATCGCATTAGGTCAGAGCATGATGTATACCAACTTGAAAATCCCCTGGCATCTACAAGCTTTGAAATTCTTGGGGCACTACCTACTTTAGCTATTGGTGGGGCAGGTGCCGCACGATTTGGTGCAAAAGCTGTGCCAAAGATAGCCGCCGCAGAAAGTGGGTTGTATGGCGTAGGCTCTGGAGAAACAGCAGGCGAAAGAGTTGTACAGGGTACTGTCGGTGCCTTAGCTGGGTTTGGTCTTGGCAAAGTAGCCATGATTGGTGCATCGCCAGCAAAGATGGGCGGACTCAAAGGTAACGCAGACTTTCTTTCGGACAAGCAAATTGAAAAGTCCATGCTCGATGGCATGACTGATGCGGCTCTTATCGAGAAAGCTAAAGCAACAGAAGTGTTTACTGAGGTAGCCAACCCTGCATATGCAAAGACGCCTTTGTCAGAAGCAAAAACTATTGGTGAGTTCTGGGAAAGTTTGGGTGGTGCCCTTCAAAACTTTTATAACGACAAAATTACAGGTGCATCTGATGCTATTGCCCGAGAGGTTAGTATTGAAGGCGGGCTTCGATTCCAACGATTTGATCAAAAGGCAATGCTTACTATCAACACGGAGCTTGCTGAACTATCTAAAGATTTAATACCGCTAGTAAAAATCATTAACCAAGACGCAAATCTTAAAGGTGTTTTGATAGATTATGGTGCTGGTCGAATGGGTCATAGCTCGGTTGCGTTTACTAATCTGCGTAACAAGCTTAGAGCAGACGGCTCCCTAAGCAACAAGAACACGATTACGCTTCTCAAGTATCTTCGATACAGCAAAAAGAAAAACGACCTATTAAACAAAAAAGTATTCGGCGGTCAGTATCCAAGGGGTCTTACTTACTTACACACACGTAACAACGCGGTTTACAAAAACCTCAAAGAAGAAGGTTTAAGTGAAGCAGAGATTGAACAGCGTATGTTGACGTTCGATGATCCCGCTCAACAGAGACGTACTCGTGGTTCGTACTTAGATGGAGAAGTGTCTCCCGACGATTACGATAACCCAATCATAAGCGACATGAACCGCATCTTTAAGATGGAGCGGCTTAGTGCATTACAAGATGGTTTTGGCGTTAGCATTGATGATGCCATCAAACCTCGGCTTGCTAATGCAAAACCCGGTGATCGGGTTGCGTTAACTCCAGATGAATTCATGATGATGTTGCACAACACGCTCGTCAAAAAAGGAATTAGTAATGACGGTGCCGACTATATGGTTGGCAAGATGAGCGACACTATTATGGGTCAGGCTAAAGCGCCGCACCCGCTAATACAGGCTTTAAGCTCAATAGCGTATGCCACCACACTGGCTGGCCCTATGTCTGCAATCTTAAATATCGCAGATGCTCCTTTGGTTGGTGCAAAGTATGGCGGCAGAGCGGCTGGCGAAGCAATGAAAACAGTCGCCAAAGAAATGCGACCCAAGCCTTTTAAGACTCCCGATGGAATTGACATCGAGGCTATGGGTCTTAACAACCAAACGATGGGTGAATTCGTAGCGCAGACAAACTTGTATGCAGGCAAAACTGATTGGGCATCACGCACTGCAGAGTTAGCTAGACAAAGCACGGATTTCCTAATGCGAAAATCTGGCTTTGCCGCTATGGATCGCATTGGCAAGAAAGGTGTTATGCGTGGTGTTTTAAAAAGCGCCGCCGATGATGCTGAAGCAGGCAAGCTTGCAGACAACTGGGCCTTTTATTTTAACAAAGCCGAGCTGTCGATAATGGACAAGCAGTTGAAAGCGCACGGCACTGACTTCACAAAGTATACAGGCAAGGGCAAAGAGTTAATTGAAGAGTTGATGTTTGCTGGTCTTGGTCAACAGCAGTTGATTAGTGCGGCTGGTCGTCCTGCGGCATGGGCAAGACATCCTAACCTTCGTCCATTGTGGGCACTGCGTGGCTTTGTAATCAAACAACAAGCACTTGCACTGCGTGAAGTAATGGGCAACTTAAAAGCAAACAGGCCGGACAAGGCGGCACAGTTCCTTGGCCGATACGCGTTGTATGGTGCTGGTGGCTATGGCGTTATTAATGAAGCTCGTCAGGGAATCTTTGGCGATGGAGAAATATCAGCTAACGGTTTAGTTCGTAGCTACGGTGATGCTTGGGTTAGTTTAATCAGTGGAAACACTATTGGACTTAACGATTACCAGTACGGTCAAATCCAACAGCATGGTTATTTATATACCATCCTCGATGGTCTACGACCTATTGCTCTTGATAGGCCATTAGACATTGGCGGTCGGATTATTGATGCAATAGATGGCGAGCGGTATGCAAGAGAAGCATTAGTTGATGCATTCCCGATTCTCAAGCAATCAGCACGAGGCGTTAGAAACGTTGGTGAATTCCTTGGCCTTGATGAAATTGTTGAGCCAGCAGAAGGAATGCTCTCGCGAAAGCCAAGAGACTAATCCCAGCTAATAAACTCTAGCCATCCTGCTACCCCCGAAGCACGCTCATTTTCCATGCGTGCGGCCTCTGCTTTGTAATGCTTGGCTATTTCTTTCTGCTCTTTGTTCATTCGTTTGCCTAGCGTTATGTCTTCTGCTTTCTCTCGCAGTATCTCAAGCGCACCTTCGCCGTATGTATCTAGGTAATGACGGACAAAGTAATCAGGATTGCTACCAAATCTTTGATGACAGCCATAGCAATGTGCAAAAGCATTCATGCCATCGTATCTAATTCCTCGTTTGGCTCTCGTAAAGTAATGCGAACAATGGAGTCCCGTACTATTTGACTCGTACTGAACGCCACACCCTTGGCATTTAAAGTCGTTACGCAATCGAACGCACCTACTAAACCAATGGTCTGCCGCTGTTCTTTTTAATCTCATTGGAGTTCATCCTTTAACTGTTGAGGGAATGGCACATAAACCTGCTTATGCTCTGAGAGCCACCTAATTAGCACCTCAGCGGCTTCTGACAATTCAGCGGGGGTAAGCTTAGTGGTAGTGCTTTTGTTGTACATGGACTTAACTACGGGCTTGTAGAGGGTTTCCTTAACTAGAGTCTCTGTAAATGGTATCTCAAACGTATCACTAAACGGATGCCGCACCCAATAACCTGCATCATTTAATTCAATAGCTATCTGCCTAAACCACAAGTGCATGGCGTTGTTCTGCCGGTCACTGCGCGTAGTGTCTTTGATCGAGTACATGATGTGCTTACCACTTTCGAACTGATCAGTAACAAAGCTAATAAAGAATTTAAGTTTGTTTTTGTTATCGACTATCCAGCGATGGGGGGAGTCGGTCATGAGTAATCCTCCAAGTCTAAGGGTGTAGGCTCATGATCTCTTGGTGGTGCGTACTCAGATTTTTGGACTCTGGTTTTAAAGAACCCATCGAACTCTGGGTACGTTTTCATAAATCGACGTGAATAAAATGGCACGAAGTTATTGTTTATTTTGAACTGCGTAATCCCATCACCTCCAGCGTCCTTTTCCCATCGGATTCTTTGCATGATCGAATAAGCCGAATAGTTTTGATAGCCACGTCGAGCCATCGTAAAGCTAAATTGAACAAACATATCCCAGACTTCTGGGTATTTTTCGTGAAACTGCTCACATTGTTTTGCTAATTGCTTTCTTCTGGTAGTCATTTTTCTCTCCTTTGTTGATTAGTTTGCCCAGCTTTCCCAGTTTGCCCTGCGTTCCCAACATTTGGGGGCGGGTTGTCCAGCACAATAAGCGTTCTGGACAGACAGAGGGGGGGTAAATATTGGGCTTGCGGGGCATTCTGGGCATTCTGGGCATTCTGATTACATCTCTTGCCATTCGAATATCTTTGCACCATGCGCCGCGCTTCTAATTACTTTGATGTTGTTGCCTCTCAGTAGCTCGATACATGACCGTAGCTTTTTGTAAGTGCATTCGTTTGGATTGATCTCTTCATCTCGCAACAGATCCTTAAGCTGTCGCATTGTCCACGTCTTGCCGCTCTTCCACATCACATCACTTAAAAAGAAATACTCATCTTCATACTTGGACTGCGCCTTTGCTATGTTGATCTGTTGAGTCTGCTTAGCTTTAAGTTCGCTGATATCATCGGGACTCATAAACTCAACGGAGTCAACTGACTGCTTGTAATTCACGACCTCGCTAGTTTGCTTGTACTTAAATCCGCCCTCAAAACTTATCTGGCTACGATCCTTTTCATTAATTACTAACAACTCTTGGAAAGTTGCGTACTTATCATTGACAGGATCAAGGCCAAACATATTGTCTACGTCCGACTTCAGATCCCCCACACCTTCATAGATCAAACGACCGTCCATGCTTCGGTGTTTGTTGCAGTGACCCAGCAAAATAACAGTGCCACCTGCCGCCGCAAACTCACGGAAGACGTGTAACACCTCGCGCATATCCCCCTTGTTCAATACTGGCGCAAACTTTTTGAGCGTGTCACAGATAACAATCTTGCCATCCGCTTCACCTTCTTCACGGATAGCATTCAGTAATCGCAAAGCATCGTCTGTTGTTCGTAGACTTGGATCTTTAGAAAGTGCCAGGCTTACCATAGTCATGTCGTGTAGCCTGCCCATTTCCCCTTTCTGGATAATCCCTTTAACCCCATCGTCTTCGTTAAAATAGATTACATCCGATCCTTTTATCAGGTTATTCCGAATACTCTGGAACAGACTGCCCAGTATCCACACTGTCTTGCCCGCTCCGGGCGGCGCATAAACAAGCGTCACTGTTCCTGTTGTAATCATCCCGGGAACCACATCCCGTTCCTTTTCTAGTCGCTCTTTCATCTCTTCGATCTGGTCATTGATTGATGCAGATTTCAATCGAGACAAAGCCGATACTGCAAATCCTTCGTGACTATGACCGTTAAGTTTTGGCGGGGGAGTTGTTAGCTCAGGGCTTTTGTTATCTATTTCGCTACAGTAAGCGGCCCAATCGTCGTTCATTGTTACCTCCGTTTTATCGAGTAAAAGCTATTAACTTTCTCTCAGATTAAGTTGTTTGTCAACACTACATTTAAGTGTTGCAAAGTTTAAAAGACTTGTGTACGATCACTCTAAGTTCAATAAAGGAGAGTGAAATGGAAGACAAGTTAACAACATTGTTTTTTGAAAAGTTACTTGAGGTTCAAAAAGAACTATCTCACGCAACAGCCGACTCAACAAATAATCACTTTGGAAATGTGTATGTAAAGTTCGAAGCTTTGTGGGATTACGCCAAAGAAGCTTTAAACAAACATGGCATATTGATCCAACAAATCAGCCATGATTGTGAGGTCGGTGCTTGTATTGAAACTATTTTAATAGGACATGGCAGTTTATTTTCAACTGGCAAGATGATTGTCAGAGCAGACAAACCAACAGCTCAAGCATTTGGTAGCGCCGTTACTTATGCCAAGCGATACAGTTTATCTATGGCGTTGGGCATTGGATGCACCAAAGATGATGATGCAAACAAAGCAACATCAGGTGACAAAGCTCCATGGGCGCGATAACAAACGAAGACGAATTCCTTGCGTACATGAAAGTAATACGTGAGGAGTTCGATTTTATTCATCAAGTTAAAAGCGCAGTAGCCAATGAAGAGTGGGAGCAATTGCGTTGCATCATAGAAGAGACGCCAAACGAAGTGAAGGAGGCTTTGAATCTGGCGCAGTCAAAGGGTGGAGTGTTTACCACCTATGAAAATCAAGTAATGAAAACCAACCCTAAAGGAATCTATTAAATGGATACTCAAGAAAAAAACTTTGTCGCTGGCATTAATCTTCAAGAGCCAACTCAGGAATTTGTAAAAGCATCGTGGGGTCTTAACATCAAAAGCTTTGGCGAATGGATGGCTGAAGAAATTAAGCGCGATCCTAATATAGAGTGGATGAACCTCGAGGTTTGTCAAAGCAGAAATGGCAAGCTATATATGCACCGCGTAATGCCAAAGCAGGACAAACAACCTGCCCGCCAACCTGCCAACGCAATGCCTTGGGAATAATTTGCCGTAGTGAGTAGCTCCACATCGGCAACCTTTGCCCCGTTACTTATCCTTTCCAAAGTGCGGGGCTTTTTTAGGAGATTTAAATGAGCGAAACAGCTGACAAATACATTCACTACCGTGAACTTCAATCCATGTTTGATGCATATCAAAAGCCTGCGCTATTTCGTGCGCTAGATAAACAGGGCATCGGTTACTTTATCGATTCAAACGGCCAGCCTTTTACATTACGTGCCACCGTCAACAGTGCATTAGCTGTTCGCCCGACAGATCCAGCCACTACGGATAGTCCAGGGTGAATTTAAACATCGCTTAGTTGGATAGGGTGTCAGGGTGCGTCAGCCTTCCGTGCTACCACCCTGCAAATTCATTGCCACCGAGAAATTAGAGGTGCCGCGATTTCATCCACCAGACGCGGCCAACTGGCTCAAAAGGCATAGAGGAGCCTCGGATTAATTGAGACTCTCGCACGCCTCGAATTGCGAATCAAGCTTGATAGCGTCATTAGTCATGAGAGCATATATTTCTCTCAGCTGTACAAACGACTGCTCTTGCATACTAGTTAACCCGTAATTCATGTCAGCTTTTTTGAGTTCAGCTAACGTTTCATCGAGCGCGTCGAGGATATTGGTGTACTGAGATGTCTGATTATCTGACCACATCTTAATGACCTCCTTTATTTTGCTCTTTAAAAAATGCAACTGGCTCCGCCATCCTGCCACTCGATTCATAATATCCCTGAATTTCATCGGCAAATTTATTGAGTCCCTCGATGGACATCTTCTCGTCACCAGACCGGCAAAGGTTAAAGTAAATCCCGAGTAAAGTTTCGGGATAGTATCGCTCTGTTTTAGACATTTTTGATTCCTCTTATTTTTTCTAGGTTATCTTTAAGGAGTGTTAGCGACATCTTGATGTCGAGATCAATCATAGCCACATCATCAGACAGCACTGGCATTTTGTTAATGTCGTGAGTAGCCGCAGTCAGATGTCGGATTGCACTTTCTAATTTATCCCTGCCATCCAAGTACCTAGCACTCATGGCAACAGACGGGAACATTGCCGACGCTTCACGTCTTACACCGTCAGCATTTAGTGCGGAATATCGAGCGTCAGAGTTCAAGTGTTCGCAAACAATTCTTACTTCTGACTCAAGTAGTTCGGGACACGCGGCGCTTACATAACGAAATGTAAAATCCATTTAACAATCTCCTTTTTCTGCTTGGGCTATGGTTTGTCGCTCGGCTTGCAGTTCATCCGAGCAATGGTGACAGATGTGGTCGTCGTATTCTTCGTCCCACACAATAGAATTTTCTCGCCAGTAACGTTGATCACAAGCCGGACAATCGAAAGGGTATTCCATTACTCACCCCCCAAAACTTTTTTAGTGCGCTCGCGATCCATTAACGACAACTCATATTGCGTGTGCATAATGCGAGCAGTCGATGCCACGTACTCATAAAACGTTGACTCAACCATCATATTAGCTAGTGAAGTGCGCGACCTACTAGCAATGGCAAGATCAATAGCCTTGCCAAAAAAGAAAGCATGTAAATCATGCGGGTGAAAAGCAATTTCAGTTGGTTCCATAATATTTTCTCCTTTATTGAATGAGGGATTTCCGCAGCCCCCGCTGAAACGGGGTGCGGAATCCCGAGTGATTATGCGGCGTCGTACTTCCGCATCATTTCGAACTGCGACATGCAATACTCATTTGCCTTTCTTGCATTTGTTGCCGCAGTTACAAAATACTTAGGATCATCCTTGATCGCTTTCTTCCAAGAGTTTAGGTAGCTAGCGTGCTGGTCAATTTCATAACTCACGCCCAGTTCATTACACAAAAAGATAGCACCCAGCTCCGCCACTAATTCCTCTCGAGCGTAGTCTTCACTCCCGAAAGTTCCGCTCATATCACGGTCAAGTCTTTTCTTGTGGCCGGTTGCGTGAATACACTCATGGTAAAACGTCGACTGGTATGCATCGTCAGTTTCAAACTGTTCGATTAATGGCATTCGGATAACGTCGAGTGATGGCACATAGCACGGCCCAAACGACTCACTGCTCTGAACATTTAGCTGTAAAGCCTCCGCCATCTCGTGGGGATTCTCGAGCTTTGTCTCTCGCAGATCCTGCTTCGGGTAGTCAATACCCAGCTGATCAGTGTTAAACATGTTCGTAATTTTGGACATCATGAAAACTTTTTCAGGATCTGTTTTGTCAACGCCCTTGTGAAAGTAAAGCACTGGCGTCGCTGTCATGCCCTTAAAAGATACGCCCATGTCGATACACTGCTTTGCGCTCAGCCAAAACGGTGCTTCCCATCCGTTGAGCATCATCGCAATAGACGTTGTGATTTGGTTAACGCCACGGTAAACGTGGCCGGTGATAAAGTTACGATTGCCGCCTGCTTGCGATGTCCAAGTCTTGCGCCATGTTGGCTCGTCTTCCATCGCCTTCAATACAAGGTCGGTTATGCGGTTATAGTTAATTGCCATTGGTTGAATCCTCTTTTGATTGCTAATGCAAAGCACAGCGATTAAGAATTTAGCCATTCATCTAATGTTTTTAATGGCTTGCCGGTCATAAATTCGCGACCGTTTCCATCGTCGGCACATGCGAGATAAATCTGATACTCGTTATCATTAGATCCTCGCGCTTGTGTTTGCCAATCTGCCTTTACTTCTAAGCGATGGCTCCAATCTTTCTTTACTTCGTTTGACATATCTAAGTCTTCCTCTTTTGATTGATGGTGCAAAGCGCACCCAGAAAGCCCCTCGCAAGGGGCCGACTGGCTAAGCTTTACTTATCAAAGGTTGCATACTCTCCGACCTTGATAAAACCAATACGGTAATCCTCTGCTGGAAGAAATCCGCTTTTCTTTTCTTGCTCCAAATCAGCGAAACATTCCGCAACCATTTCTGCGGCATTGTCTCCATCCAATGGATAAGCTCGGGTGTAAACCCACTTCTTGCGTGTTGGATGTTTAAACTCAACGCTGATCCAAGATGTACCTTCTTTCATAACTACTACCCTCTTTTGATTGAAAGATGGGGGATTGCTCCCCCGTGATTTATCGAACGAAACTGAAGCCGTCTAACTCGATTCCTTCCTCTGCTAACTCAGCAATGCACTCTTGAAACCATTTCGTGGCTAGCTTGTGTCTTGCTTCAGCTGATTTATATTCCTCACTATCGAACTTTGACTCGAGCATTGTGTCCAAGGTTTTGCTCCAATCCTCATATTGGAATACGAGTCTTGCGATGTTTGTTGCGACTACTGTTTTGTTGCACATGGGTGTTGCCTCTCTCTATTGATTTGAAATAAGTATAGTCTAAGAGTTGCCAACTGTCCAAAACTTTTTAACACTTTACGACAATTGTGACATTACGCCACATCGTCGGTCGGCACCTCATCAATTTGAACGCACTCGAGAGAAAGCAGTTTCGGACGATCGTCCAGTAGCTCACCGTCTAGCCATTCAAACTTCGCTCTTGCCTCCGCCAAATGAGCCGAGTCAGCCTCAACCATGACCACGTGCCGAGTCGTTTCTACCAATGTGATTATGTACTCCATGACTTACCCCTATTTAACTTGTTTTGAATTTTGCCGCGCGGATTCTCTGCGGCCCGCATCGAGCGGGTGGCCGCAGGAATGCAAGCGGCTCCGCTAGGGCTTTCGCCCTGGCATCGCCTTTTGCTCAAAGCAACTGCCGAACACGTCGCCGTCTACGTGGATAACGTGCCTCCTTCAGTTCCGACAACTTGTCCAGTCCGTACAACGACACCGAACCCAACACTGCCAGCAGGAACGCCTCCATAAATGCAAAGCTCACTATTGCTACCAAGAACAGGCACCAACACACCGTTGCCTGAAATACCAAACCAACCATTACTGCGTGAATTGCTCTCATAACATTACCCTCCATAGGTAAAGCGGCATTACGCCGCTCCTTGTAATTTCGCCATGCGATACTCATGACGCTCATGCTCAGCTTCAACAGCATCCTGCAACTTAAGCAGTGCGTACGGTTTGCCGTTGGCAGTCTTCTTGATCCAGATGGTGGCCTCAACCTTCTTGCCATCGAGATTAACCATCTGCTGTTTGAAGTCAGGCTGGTTGTCAGCAGTCTTATCGTTTGCCCAGATAAAGCCGATGCCCTTGTCAACCTTGTTTGTTTTCTTAGCCATTGGTGTTACTCCTCTGATTAATTGAATGTCTTTCCGACGAGTCCAGTGGATCAACTGCAAGGTGAGACGGAAAGAAAGTGAAGCGGGAATCGCGGAGGGTCCGCCGTGAAACGGTGGAGACCGCTATTCTTCTTGTAGTCGAGACGCAGGTGATACTCTGAGATGAAGACGGAAGTGACATAGGTCAATTCAGCAGAGGAGTTTATGGCTAGGACAAGGTGACAAGGGACAGCGGTATCTAAACGAACAAACGATGGTGATGGGCTTATGGGGTACTTCATGGGCACACACTCTTACGGAACCGCAAGCGGTTGCTCTTCATTGCTGACGCCTCGCTCGCTAATGCTCGACTCGTTGTCCCGTCCCCCGGATATCCTCACATATTGACCCACCGGGGGGTCCGATAGATCGCGGTAACAGTAGTAGTACCCACCCAGATACAAAAAAAGGTCAAATTGGATTTAGTTAACTCCTTATAATCCTTAGAATTAATCCCACGCTTGTTATTCGATTAAGTAATATGTAAGGTGATGCTTGCGTGACCTTGTGTATATAGTTAGGATAGGGAGGGCGGGTTGGTTAAATAGCCCGTTTTAAAAAGATTTGAGTAGCGAATACGTCAAAAAGCGGAAAGCCGAAATAAAACAACGAAAAAAAGAAGAAGGCAGGCCGTCTAAACAGCAGTTAGCGGCTAATTCTCGTAGAGGCAGGAGCAAAGTAGGTCGCCCGAAAGGGGATGCGGCCATAATTAACGAGTACAAGGCTCGTATGCTGGCCTCTCCAAAGTCCAAACGCGTCTTAGAAACCATCTTTGATGCCGCGTTAGATCACGATCACAAGAATCAGGCCGCCGCGTGGAAGTTGGTGATAGATCGTATTGCACCTGTTGCGGCATTTGAGAAAGATGTGGTACAAAACGGCGGTAAGTCTGCAATACAAATCAACATTACTGGGGTTGGCACTGCAGGTGTTAAAGAAATTGACCCTAACACTATTCAACCTAAAGTAATCGACGGGGAATCCAGTGAAGTACTTTAAGGAGTTTTTATGAAAAAGCCTCAAGGAGCGTCTTCTACTAAAAAAGCAGTAGAAACTAGACGCTCAAACAGAACAAAATACACAGACATACTAAATCGGCTTGAATTTAATTCCAGAAACGGCAAAAGAACTGGATGGGCAAAAGATCCAAAAACTGGTCGAACACTTACTCCTCTTGAAGTTGAGCTTACAAGATACGAAGCTAGAAAAGAAAGGCCAGTGCCAAAAGCTAAAACCCATGCGGCAAATAAAAGAAAGAAACGGCAATGAAATACTTCCAGATTGAAGAGTTCAACTGTCAAGAAACCGGTAACAACCAAATGGATAAGCAGTTTTTACTGCTGTTAGACACCCTAAGACACAAATGCGGGTTTCCATTTGTCATAACGTCAGGTTACAGAGATCCTTCCCACTCCATTGAGGCCAAAAAAGAAAAGCCAGGAAAGCATTCGGAAGGGATCGCCTGTGATATCCAAGTAAAAAACGGTGCAGAGCGGTTTACTTTGATTGATGAGGCGTTGTGTTTAGGGTTTACTGGTATAGGAATTCACAAAGACTTTATACACGTAGATACTCGCAAGACCACACCAGTAGTTTGGGTATATTAAGTTGACTGAACTCGATATTGAGTTACTTCCTTGGCAACAAGAAGTCTGGGAAGACCCGACCCGATTTAAAATTGTAGCGGCTGGCAGACGAACGGGTAAGTCCCGCCTCGCCGCATGGATGTTGATAGTAAATGCTTTGCAGGCCGATAGGGGACACGTATTCTATGTTGCGCCAACACAAGGGCAGGCGCGAGACATCATGTGGCAAACTTTGTTGGAGTTGGGCCATCCTGTTATCTCTGGCAGTCATATCAACAATCTACAACTCAAGCTTGTCAACGGAGCAACCATCAGCCTCAAGGGTGCAGACCGACCCGAAACAATGCGAGGTGTCAGCCTTAAGTTCTTAGTAATGGACGAATACGCGGATATGAAGCCCGAAGTATTCGAACAAATCTTAAGACCCGCCTTGGCGGATCAGGAGGGAGGCGCAATGTTCATAGGGACACCTATGGGCAGGAACCATTTTTACGAACTGTATAAATATGCGGAGCTTGGCGATGATGAAACTTTCAAGGCTTGGCATTTTACTTCTTACGATAATGCTTTTCTTAAACACTCTGAAATTAACTTTGCTAAAAAGTCTATGTCTTCTTATGCGTTTCGTCAGGAATTTATGGCGTCGTTTGAGGCTCGTGGGTCAGAAATGTTTAAGGAAGAGTGGATTCATTTTGAAGAGCCAGAGTTTGATGGCGATTACTATATGGCAATCGACCTTGCAGGTTTTGAGGACGTTAATAAAAAACGCACTAAAAACACTAAGCTCGATGAAACGGCAATTGCTGTCGTTATGGTAAGTGAGTTTGGATGGCACATTGAAAACATTATTCATGGCCGTTGGGACTTAGATGAAACTGCTGTAAAAATTTTTCAAGCTGTTCGAGACTACCAACCTGTTTCTGTTGGCATTGAGCGTGGAATAGCACGAAACGCTGTTATGTCACCTTTAACGCATTTAATGAAGCAATATGGTATGTTTTTCCGTGTTGAAGAATTGACTCACGGAAACAAGAAAAAAACAGATCGTGTAATGTGGGCGTTGCAAGGACGTTTTGAAAACGGATACATTACGCTCAACAAAGGAACGTGGAATAGTAAATTCTTAGATCAGTTGTTTCAGTTTCCAGATGCTTTAACGCATGATGACTTGGTAGACGCAGTTGCGTATATAGATCAGGTAGCACGAGTTAGAGAAGTTTTTGATGAAGACTTTGAAGATCACGAAATACTAGACGTTGTAGCAGGATACTAATATGTCTGAGTTTGAAGAAGATCCGTTAATCGTAGAACAAACTATAGAAGAGTGGGTAATTACGAAGTGTGAAAACTGGCGAGATTACTATGAATCTAACTATGAAGACCGCTTTGAAGAATACTATCGGCTTTGGCGTGGGATTTGGGATCCTGCTGATAGCCAGCGCGGGAGTGAGCGTAGCCGTATTATTTCTCCTGCTTTACAACAGGCTGTTGAGTCCAATGTTGCCGAACTAGAAGAGGCTACTTTTGGAAGAGGCAAGTGGTTTGATGTCTCTGATAATCTAGGTGACACCGAACGTCAGGACGTTCTTTTCCTTAGAAACAAACTCAGTGAAGACTTTGAAAACTGCATGGTTCGAAAGTCTGTTGCTGAATGTCTTATCAATGCGGCTGTATACGGAACTGGCATTGGTGAGATTGTCATTGAAGACATGAAGGAAATGGCACCTGCCACTCAAGATATTATGGATGGCAACCTTCAGGCTGTTGGCGTTCAAATTACAAATCGAGTTAACGTAAAGCTTAAGCCTGTACTGCCTCAAAACTTTTTGATAGATCCTGTCGCAACTTCGGTTGATGATGCTTATGGCGTTGCAATTGATGAGTTTGTTAGTCGCCATCATGTTGAAATGCTTCAAGAGCAAGGGGTTTATCGCGATGAATATGTAGGCTCTGCCGCTCCTGATACTGACCTCGAACCCGATCAAGACTTAACAATTTACAACGACGACAAAGTTCGACTCACTAAATACTACGGCCTTGTGCCTAGAGATTTGTTAGAAGAAGCGACTGATGAGATAGACGATGAGGAAGAGTCAAAGTTTATTGAAGCAATCGTTATTATTGCAAACGGTGGAATTCTTCTAAAAGCAGAAGCCAACCCCTACATGATGAAAGATCGACCCGTCATTGCGTTCCCTTGGGATGTAGTGCCAGGGCGATTTTGGGGAAGGGGCGTTTGTGAAAAAGGCTACAACAGCCAGAAAGCACTAGATACCGAGCTTAGAGCAAGAATTGATGCGCTAAGTTTAACGATTCATCCAATGCTGGCAATTGATGCGACTCGATTACCTAGAGGCGCAAAGCCGGAAGTTCGCCCCGGCAAAATGATTCTTACCAATGGAGATCCGCGTGAAGTACTTCAACCCTTCAATTTTGGACAAGTCAATCAGATTACTTTCGGCCAAGCGGCGGCTTTACAACAGATGGTTCAACAAGCAACTGGCGCTGTTGACTCTGCCGGGATCGCTGGACAAGTTAACGGTGAAGCAACGGCGGCTGGCATTAGTATGTCTCTCGGTGCTCTTATTAAGCGTCATAAGCGTACCCTTATTAATTTCCAACAGTCCTTCTTAATACCCTTTGTTAAGAAGGCCGCACATCGTTATATGCAATTTGATCCTGAAAACTATCCGGTTGCGGACTACAAGTTCAATGCCAGCAGTACGCTAGGGATTATTGCTAGGGAATACGAAGTAACACAGCTAGTACAGTTATTGCAGACAATGGGCAAAGACTCTCCTCTATACAACACATTAATTCAATCTGTTGTAGACAATATGAATTTGTCTAATCGTGAAGAGTTGATTGCCGCTTTGGTTCAAGCATCTCAGCCAAATCCACAGATGCAAGAAATGCAAATGCAAGTACAGCAAGCACAAATGCAGTTCCAGCAATCTCAAACTAATGCGCTTAACGCTCAAGCAGAAGAGTCTGCGGCTAGGGCGCAAAAGCTTACCGCTGAAGCATCAGTTGTTCCGCAGGAGCTTGAGATTGATAAAATTAATGCGATTACTAGAAACCTAAAAGAAGGTGATCAAGAAGACAAAGAGTTTGAGCGGCGCATGAAAGTCGCTGATACTTTACTTAAAGAGAAGCAAATAGAGGGCAAATCAAATGTTAACAGATCGCGAACTCCAAATGATATTCCAGAAGTTCAACTCCCAGTTGGAGCCGTTGAAGCAGGAAATCCAATTCCTCAAGGAGAAAATGGAGGAGTTAACTAATGGCAAAACGACATCCAAGCCTAGCACGCGCGGGCGTAAGCGGATTCAGCAAGCCGAAGAGAACGCCCAGTCATCCCACTAAATCACACGTTGTTGTTGTTAAGTGTCCTGATGGCAAGGTAAAAACTATACGGTTTGGTGAGCAAGGAGCAAAAACAGCAGGCAAGCCAAAAGCTGGTGAGTCTGCTCGCATGAAAGCTAAACGAAAATCTTTTAAAGCTCGACACTCAAAGAATATTGCAAAAGGTAAATGTTCTGCGGCATATTGGGCAAATAAAGTGAAATGGTAGGAGACCATCATGGCAATTTTTGACTTTAATCCCCTTTCTAGAGCCAAGAAAAAGGAAGATGCAAAAAAACGAAAAAAACCAAAATCTAGATTTCAGCGGTTGCGAGAAGCTGAAATGGAACGCCGCAAAGCAAGGGCAAGCAAAAGAGTTGCCTCTGTTCAAAAGAAAAGCGCACCCAAGGCCGCACCCAAGGCCGCACCTAAAGCCGCACCTAAAACGGCGACTCGTTCAAAATTTGGTGTAGGCTCTGCTAAAACTATAACGCATAGAGGTAAGTCGTTAGCTAATGTTAGTGCAGAGCAGTTGAAAAAGACCGGGCTAAGTCTACGTCAATACATGAATATGTGGAATAAAACTGGCAAGCGCCCTACAGCAATGACTGCTAAAGCAAAAAAGCAAATGAGCAATTTTGAAGCAGGCATGAAGCAGGCAACAGCTCCTAAAAAGTCTGTAGGCTCGCGGCGTAAGTCATGAAAGTAAATGCGCCTAAAGGCTACCATTGGATGAAAAGTGGTAGTAGCTACAAGCTTATGAAAAATCCTGCTGGTGGTTACAAGCCACATAAAGGCGCATCTAAAACGGCTAACTTTGCAGTTCAAAAAGTTCACAAGAAATAAGGAGATTGTGATGCCAAAGAAAAGAAAAGTTAAAAAGCCTTACTAATGCCACGCAAAACTCGGACGGGCGGCGCAAGTCGCCCTAAGAAAAAGTCTGGCCCAACGCCAAAAAATAAGGCGTTGTACTCTAGGGTCAAATCAGAAGCCAAACGCAAATTTAAAGTTTGGCCGTCTGCGTATGGAAGTGCGTGGCTAACTAAAGAGTACAAGCGACGCGGCGGAACATATGCCTAGAAAGCGACAGACCGGTGGCGCAAGTCGTCCTAAAAAAGGATTGACTAAATGGTTTGCGGAAGAGTGGATTGACGTTAAAACTGGCAAGCCATGCGGTCGCAAGTCTGCAAAAAAGAAAGGGCCAAAGAAATCACAACGGCCTTATCCTTCTTGTAGACCAAAAGCGGTGGCGGCTAAGATGACAGCGGCAGAAAAACGGTCTTCAGCTAAGCGCAAGACTGGGCCAAAGCGAATTAAACACGCTGTTACCGCATCGGGTAGAAGGAGGCGAGCTACAAGAACCGCCTGACCTTTTTGTTTTCTTATGATATAAGGCAGAAAAATGGATCGAGAATTAGAGGAATATTTTGACAACTACTTTAGCCTATTTAACCACCCTGGCTTTAAGCAGTTGGTAAGTGAAATTACAGCTAACGCAGAAAAGTTAGCAGACATTCAATCGGTAAAAGATGTTGAAGAGTTATTTTATCGAAAGGGACAAGTAGCGGCTTTAGCAACAGTTATTAATGTGGAAACAACTGTTAGAGCCACAAGAGATCAGGCAGAAGAAGAGGCCCAAAATGTACAAAATATATGATTTCCGATGTGAATGCGGTCATATATTTGAAGAAATGGTACGCAGTGGAGTCACAACCAGTAGGTGCGGTTGCGGCTTGATTGCTACTAAAATGCTGTCAGCGCCTAAGTGCGTACTCGATGGTCATAGTGGGGACTTTCCCGGTCGTCATATGAAGTGGGTGCGAGAACACGAAGAAGCTGGCAGAAAAACCCATCTCCATAATGATTAAGTCACGGAGTTTATATGTCACGAGCAACAATGATTGATCCGCACCTTGAAGAAGAGGGCAATGCAGACAACGTTGAAAACGAAGTTGAGACTCAACAGCTTGAAGAAGATGTTGATCAATCTCAGGAACCAGTAACCGAAGTAGCGCAAGAGGATCTTCCGGAGAAATACCGTGGTAAGTCTCTAAAAGAAGTTGTCCAAATGCACCAAGAAGCCGAGCAAGTTATGAGTCGGCATTCAAACGAGGTTGGTGAACTTCGAAAAGTGGTTGATGAGTATATTTCTACTCATACACCGCAAGCACCTGAACAAAAGGTCGAGCCAGAAGGTGAGATTGATTACTTTACAGATCCTCAAAGGGCAGTTAATAGGGCAATTGAGAACCATCCGAAAGTCAAAGAGGCAGAGCAGTATTCTATTGAATACAAGAAGCAAGCATCATTAGCTACGCTTCAGTCTCGTCATCCTGATATGCAAAATATTTTAGGTGATCCTAAGTTTGCAGAATGGATTAAAGCCTCCAAGGTTCGGACTCAATTATTTGTACAAGCCGATCAAGGCTATGATGCTGACTCTGCTGATGAACTATTTAATCTCTGGAAAGAGAGAAAAGTAGTTGCTCAGCAAACCGCAACTGTTGAAAAGCAAGCGCGGAAGCAAAAGCTTAAAGCGGTAAGTACAGGCACTGTTAAAGGTTCTGCTGAGAAATCTAGGGGTAAGCAATATCGTCGGGCTGATCTTATTAAACTTATGAAAACTGATCCCGAGCGTTATCAAGCTTTATCAGATGAAATCTTTAAAGCGTACGCAGAGGGTCGAGTCAAATAATCTTATAGGAGATTGACATGGCTACTGCAACATATCCCGGCGCGGCGGGTAATACCGCGAAGACAGAGGCGGCAACGTTTATTCCAGAAATCTGGAGTGACGAAATTATTGCCGCTTATCAGAAGAACCTGAAGATGGCTCCGCTTGTTAAAAAGCTGGCTATGTCAGGTAAGAAAGGTGACAAGCTTCACATTCCAAAGCCTACTCGTGGCGATGCGAATGCTAAAGCGGCTGACACTGCGGTTACTATCATCGCAAACACCGAAAGCGAACTGACTGTTGATATCGACCGTCATTTCGAATACTCGCGTCTTATTGAAGACATCGTAGAAGTTCAGGCTTTAAATAGCCTTCGTCAGTTCTATACTCAAGATGCGGGTTACGCACTTGCAGTTCAGGTTGACAATGACCTTCATGCGGCGGGTACTGGTTTTGGTGATGGTGGTACTGTTGTATTCAGTCCAGCAGAAACTGATTACCAGCACACTGGTTGTTTCTTTAACGATGGTGGTACTACTACTCAGTACACTGACGACACTATCGTTGCTGGTGACGTGTTCACTGATGCTTTTTTCCGTGACATGATCCAGAAGCTTGATGATAACAACGTACCTATGGACGGACGTTCACTTATCATTCCACCTTCTGTTCGCAACACCATCATGGGTATTGATCGTTACGTGTCTTCTGACTTTGTATCTGGTCAAGCTGTAAATTCCGGTCTTATCGGAAACTTGTATGGTGTAGACGTTTACGTCTCAGCTAACTGTCGAACTATCGAAGCGGCGGGTGATAATACTGCGTCTGCGGTTGATACTCGTGCGGCACTTTTGTTCCACTCTGACGCTATTGTCATGGCAGAACAGCAAGCTGTACGCTCGCAAACCCAGTATAAGCAAGAGTACCTCTCGACTCTGTACACGGCTGATTGTCTGTACGGTGTTCAGGTGTACCGACCTGAAGCTGGTTTCGTACTCGCAATCGCTGAGTAACGATAAAAGGGGTCAGCAATGGCCCCTTCTTTTTTTCCTGGAGTATTTGTATGGGTATTTTTCGTGGACCGGGCGGAACAGGTGATGCAACAACAGATGCCGTTGCAGATCAGGTTAGTGTAGATTCAGCAACAGCCTCTACAAAAGCATCGGAAGCGGCGGCAAGTGCAACAGCGGCGGCTACATCAGCGGCTAGTGCATCTGCGAGTGAATCGACAGCAACTACCCAAGCAACATTAGCTACAACTGCGGCATCAAACGCAACCTCATCAGCTACCTCAGCCGGTATTTCAGCTAGTAATGCGTCTTCAAGCGCAACACTTGCAGGTGTTAATGCAAGTTCAGCGGTGGCCGCAAAGATCGCGGCAGAAGCGGCACAAACAGCCGCAGAGTCAGCGGAATCTAATGCCGCTACATCAGAATCTAATGCCGCTACATCAGCAAGCAATGCGTCTACTTCAGCAGGTGCCGCGTCAACTTCTGCAGTGAGTGCCGCAAACTCAGCTACGTCTGCCGGACTATTTGCTTCTTCCGCTACATCAGATGCAGCTAGTGCAGAAAGTAGTGCAACATCAGCGGCAGGTGTTTTGACAAGCATCAATGCGTTTTATCTTGGCTCGGCGGCATCAAACCCAACAGTAGATGGTAATGGGAATGCTGTTACAGCGGGTGATTGGTATTTTAATACGTCAGACAATAGCACCAGAATTTATACAGGTTCCACGTGGAACACTATTCACCCTGATTTAATTGGAGATAGCTCACCTCAACTAGGTGGCAACCTAGATTTAAACAGCAACGACATTACAGGTACGGGCAATCTAAACATCACAGGTAACATATCGCTGTCTGGGACTGTTGATGGTCGTGATTTACAGACCGATGGAAATAAGCTCGATCTTATTGAAGCATCGGCAGACGTAACTGACGCAACTAATGTTCAGGCCGCCGGTGCGTTAATGGATAGCGAGGTAGCAAATCTTGATGAAGTAAAGGCTTTTGATTCCACTGACTATGCTACAGCCGCTCAAGGTGCAAATGCTGACTCTGCAATGCAAGATTTAGTAGATGACACCTCTCCTCAATTAGGGGGCGATTTAAGTTTAAACACAAGAAGCATTACGGGCGTTGGTAACATCAACATTACTGGAACCCTTCAAACATCCTCTGATGCAATTATCGGTGGAGATTTAACTGTTAACGGTACAACCACAACCGTAAATACAGAAATAATTAATCTTGCCGACAACAACATTGTTCTTAACAGTAATCACACTGGCGCTCCCACAGAAAATGCCGGCATTACGGTAGAGCGTGGTAATGAAACAGATAAAGTATTTCAGTGGAATGAAACAACTGACCTTTGGGAAACAGATGATAATTTTAAGGTCAATGGAAACATAACTGTCACCGGCACTGTAGACGGTCGTGATTTAGAAACTGATGGCAATAAACTAGATAACATTGAAGCATTAGCGGATGTAACTGATGCAACCAATGTTGCGGCGGCTGGTGCCTTAATGGACTCAGAGGTTA
>BCSF01000203.1_pt1 | contig 27087 bp, 24 predicted proteins | sample 1016431 | NCBI WGS metagenome assembly BCSF01 (sample SAMD00045685;SAMD00045686;SAMD00045687;SAMD00045688;SAMD00045689;SAMD00045690;SAMD00045691;SAMD00045692;SAMD00045684;SAMD00045690;SAMD00045691;SAMD00045692;SAMD00045684;SAMD00045685;SAMD00045686;SAMD00045687;SAMD00045688;SAMD00045689, study... | reverse complement strand
TAGCAACTGCCTGCATTTCAGCGCACTCACCAGTCAGGTCGGAGCCAGGGGTCTTGACGTGGCGGTGGTAAGTACGACCCACCTCAACGCCATCCTTTTCAACGATGTCAGCACGACGGCATTGAAGAATGTTGTAGGGAGGGATGATTTCGATTTTGTGTTCAGTGCGTTCGGTAAAAGCCATTTTAAGAAAATACTCCGTATTTAATAGGTTTAATGGGGTTTAGTTTTTAGCCGTTGCGGGCTAATTAAAATTAAGCTGCTGCAACGTATGATATGTGTACAATGTTTGCATCCCCCAAATCAGTTCCTGTAGCTTTACCCCATGTTGAGCTACTTGTAAAGGAATAGTAAACATAACCGTGTGCGTTCCAAGCATAAGCAGTAGCTTGCCCAGAAGAAGCTGGATAAGTAACATTATTCATCATGATTGATCCAACGTTTTCAACACCAGCATGTGATCCGGTATTAGATGTTGTATCAGCAACAAACGGTAAACTAAAATCAAACGAATTTGCTGTTCTATTGGTGGCAGTAAAATACAAATTAATAGATACAAGCTTACCAATTTTAATATAATGAGCGCGGGGTGTTGATCCTGTCAAACCAGAATAAGTTGGCGACCAAGTCCCTTCTTCGTAATCGTCTAACAACTCGCTAAACATAGTCCCACCGCTATTAGCAGTAGCACTAAAGTCAATACCGTGACCGCTAGCCATTACGACGTTACCGTCAGAAACGGTTAGCCCGTTTCCGACAGTCAAACCAGTTCCGACAGAAACTGCACCTGTAGTTGTAATATCTTGAGCCGTCAGATCATTAGTTCCAAGGCTCAGATCACCTGTCAATGTGCCGCCACTTAGCTGCAGGTAATCAGTGTTAGTTGGCCAGACATGTGTCTTCCAAACTCCGTCAGTGGCGTTATAGATGTATTTTACGCCAGTCGTTGCATTGGTGAATACGTCACCGTCAGAAGGACTGGCTGGAAATGTGATTGCCATTTAGTTTGCCTCCGGGCGGGGGTTAGTGTCTTTGATAGTCTTAATATTGGTATAAAAAGGCTCAAGACGTTTTGACTCATCAGCATCCATTGCGTGCCAAAGCATATCTAGCTGCTCAGTAATTTCAGGATATGTATTTACCCTACCTTGCACATAATCAGCACTTTGGCGTGAAAGAAATTCAGTAGCTGTAATCGCTCCAGTAATTTTAACTTCCTGCCCATCTTCTCCAGTAACAATAAGATCAAGATCAAAATCATCACTTACTTTGTATTCAGTAAGATTTGGGTCAATTTGAAGATCTTTGATTGGTTTAGGTGATTGCGTGCAGATACGGTTTTCTGCTGTATTGATGTAAATGTATTTCATGTTAAAATGCGTTCCAAGAGGACCACGTGCCGGTGTAACGGTATCTCATGTACCTAAGGGTTTCATTATTGTAAGCCCAAGCAATTTGAGTCAAATTACCACTACCATTTTTTGAAATATATTCAAAATTAAAGATATGGAAATAAGTACCGCCACCAGGACCATTACTAGCAGTACCTGCGATCAACCATCTACCATTACCGGATCTAACATTATCTGCATGATTCCAGTCATCTGTGGCACCCGAAGTAGTCGAATAAGCGCCAAACCCTCCATTAATTTGACCGTTAAAGCCTCCAAAACCAAGATCTAGATTACCCTGGTCATCGATGGTCAAATAATTACGAGCACCAGCTGAATTTGTCGTGTAAATTTTTATTTTACTAGCAGCAGAACTTTCTGAAAAAATTCGAGCAGTTTGGGTTGACGATTCCCAATCCAAAGTCACACCACCATCAGTAATGCCGCTAGATTGACCTGTTACTTTCAGAGCACCGTTGTCAACCTTTACTTTTTCAGTTCCACCAGTAACAAGACTGATTTCATCTGTTCCAAACTGAATACCAGTATCGGTATCAGCATTGCTAGTAATACCCGGCGCAGCCGTAGTATTGTCTCCGTTAATTCTAATAGCCATAATTAAACAATAACCCAAGTAGATCCGGCACTGACAGTAACTGTTGCACCGCTGTTAATAGTAATAGGACCAGCCGTCATTGCATTTCGACCAGTTGCAATGGTGTAGTCAGTAGTGACTGCCTGATCGTTTTCGTGGAAGACTTCATCAGTTCCACCGCCTTCAGCAGACTTTGGATTCTGCTGCGGTACAAGGGGGATCCACTGTGCTTGATTACCACCTTGGTCGTAGTAGATGTAAGGGATGCCTTCATCGTTATCCCAATACACATCACCACCTTGTGGAGCGGGAGACGTAGGAGGGGATGCAAGTACATCAAATCCACCACCACCAATCTTGCCCCAAGACGTGCCGTTGTGCCCTTCAAACTGGACAAGCTGCGTGTTAAAACGTACATAACCAGTCAGATCTGAGGGATCCAACGGATCGGCAGGAGCATCACGCTGGGTAGTAGTACCAACAGGAAGTTTAGCAGAACCAGTGGTAGACGTGCGGGGAACTTTGGTATCAGCGTAAGCTCTGGTTGCAGCATCTTGTGCACCGGTTGGATCGGTAACATTGGTAATACGGCTAGTGCTGACATCAACAGTGCCAGTCCCGTGTGGGCTGATAACAATATTTTCGTTACCGCTGTCGGTAACAATCTTTTTGCCGTTAACATCCAGATCACCACCCAACTGTGGCGTTAGATCTGACAGCAGGTTGAACGCAATAGAACCTTCAGGAATGGTAACGAAACCAAGCTGTTGGTCTACTTCAAAGATTGGGTCATCAGTCTGGTTACCACCAATGGTAAACTTACCGTTGTGGTCAGTTGTAGCAGTCCAGATCTTACCGTTGTTAAGTTCAGTCTTTTGTTTGGTGTCATTAGGTACACCACCATTCTCAGGCAATGCACGATAATCAGTACCACTACCAACGTATTCCATAGTGTGACCGCTAGAAGCGATCATAGAACGAAGGTAGAATGACACAGCAAGGTTATCTGCTACTGCACCATTAAGACCAAGGTTATTGCTACGATTGTTGGCATCAGGACGGCTAATAGTTACAGTCCAACCAGCTCCTCCTTCGCTGTCAATATTAGCAACAGCAGAAAGGATAGGATAGATAACACTATTGACCTCAACCAACATGTTAGTTGCAGGACGTTCAGTGTCACCAAACCACCCAGCACCTGCAGTAGGTTCGTTAATGTTAAAGCTGATGTCACCGTCATTAGCAGCACCATCAACGTTAGACGTAAAGATAGCAGCAGTAGACTTACCATCAGCAACCAATGCTAGATCACCAAAGTCAGTGGTAGATGCAGCCAGGTTAGCCTGACCACCATTCAGTGCTTTAATGTGATACTTGTTAAAGAATGCATAGCTACTGGTAATCTGAGTGTAACCGTTGTTAGTTACAAGGATACCAGGACCGTTCAATCCAACATGGGTGTAGCTATCTGCAACCATAGACCGCAGTGGGCTGGCAGCGTCTAGCACAGCACCATCGACCAACATACCACCACCAGTAGGCAGGGAATCAATATCACCAGCCAAACCACCAGCAGGTTGTTCAGCATTCAGAGCGCTGTTGTCAATCTCAGAGTCAGAGAAGTTTGTGCAGTTCTGGATGTAAGGAGATTTATAAAGTGTTGCACCAGGATAGAATGCAAAGTTCCAACCTTGATTAGCAGGTAGGTCAGCATCCAAAGTGTTAACTCCTGAGTTGTTGGCTTTCATACCAGTCAACGTCAGGTTCTGAATATACGAACCACTGTTCAATTGGAACAGAGCGTGGTTACCAGCACTTTGGTCGCCTTGAGTTGCAACAGTTGGGTGTACAATACAGCTACGTAGTGCTTGACCAATAATAGAAACGTTCTTTTTAGTGATTTGAATTGGAGCTACTTCTTGGTACACACCAGCAGCAACAACAATAACACTACCATCACCATAGGTAGCATCAGCGTTAACTTGGTTTACAGCTGCTTTGATAGTACGCTTAGGACGGCTAATACGGTGACCGTCGTTAGAGTCATCACCAGAGCTAGCGTCAACATAGACAACCTTAGGCTGGTTAGTAAAGGTACCACCAGAAGTAATGCCAACCCAGTTAGCACCATTCCAAACAGAAAGGGTTAGGTCATCATCAACGTCAACCCACACCGCACCTTTACCTACACCAACACCAGAGGGTGCAGCGTTTTGTACGTAGTTTTCAAAACGACGGATAGCTGCAGAGGCAGTGAAGACTTGATCGTCACTACCAGCAACTTGATAGTCTGCTACTTGATCAGCCAGTTTAATCTGGTCAGCATCTTTGATCTTGTCAAAGTCAACACTATCATTAGCAAGACCAAGGGTAATGGTACCGTCACCATCGTCAGTAACGGTAATACCAGTACCATCAGTACCAATGTCGTTGGTAATCACATTATCAATGTAATCATCAATAGCAGCAGTAGTCGCAATCGTAGTGTCGTTGTTAGGCCAAGCCTCACCGCTTTGAATCGTTTCTGTAGTGTCGTTAAAAAACTGTGCCTCAATAGCAGCGGTGGTAGCAATTTGAGTATCATTGCTAACCCAAGGTTCATCACTATGGATGGTAGCAGTTTCTTTGTCCCAAGTATTGTTTACAATTTCTTGGACTGCAAAGTTGTTTTGGGTGAAGTTGTCGTTAAGATCCTCTGCTTTAATAGAAGACCCAGCAAAAAAGGTAGCCTTCAGTGTGTCAATATTAGTATCACGGAAGACTCGGATAAGTTCACTTGCACTGGGTGTTTTAGAGGTGAATTGAATTGACGTGGCTGTTGGAAAAGTGTATTCAGTTGTAGCCTGAGTGACACCGTCAATGCTGACTTTGACATCACTCTTTTCAATGTATTCAAATGTAAAAGGAAATGGGCCTGTTGACCCATTACCATTAAAAGTATTTTCAGTTGTAGCCATAACGTTTTAAAAAGTCAATTAACGAGAGAACTCTTTCATTTTCTCTTGGAAGCGTTTAGCTTCTTCGAGCATACCCATTTGTTGGTACGAACCAACAACTTCGCTATAAAGCATCTTCATTTGCAATTCGTCTTGATTTGGCAGCTTAGCTGCAGCAATATTCATTGCAAGACGAAGTTCTCTGCGAAGAAGCCTGTGAACCAATTCAAATTCTTTGAGATCAGGCTCAATCCCTGCTTTTTGAAATTTTCTAAAACTTTCCCTAAAAGCTTTACCGTCTTTAGAATTCATCACTCTTTGGATTCCTTCCTTAAAGAGCTTATCTTCACCCATTTTTTTAGTAACAAGTGAACGTTCTTTGTTGGTTAGTTCAACACCTCTGCCGTTTGTCCGAAGAGTAGGGCGAACATCGAACTCAACCATCTGTAAGAATTCTTTTTCGGGACTAATTTTTCCGCTAATTTTCCAAGGCATGTAAGTGTTCCAAACACGCGCCATGAAATTATCAGGAATGCCTACTTCACCACCATCAATGTAATCGTATTTGGCAGGAATCTGGCTTTTCAAGAAAGGAATACGGTTACGTGCTACATCAAAAGTTGACATCTCAACTTCTTTCAAACCAGGATCCATAAGACGACCCATTTCTGCCATCAAACTAGAACCAGGCATAGTAGCGCTAGTGATAAAGCTACCACTCCAACGCTGAAGTTCGCCAACATCACCGCTAATAATAGACAGAAATGGTTGAAGTCCAGCAAGGAAAGTCTTATCAGTCAAAGACGATGACAAGATAAAGCCAAGTTTACGGTAGTTTTCAGCAATATCGTTGGGGGCAAGCACATCCATGTTGTCACCAATGTCAGCTACGAGGGCCAACCAGTTAGTGATAGGACCAAGGTTGTCATAGCTAACCCATTGACCACCAGGGAGTCGAATAGAACGTGGTTTCCAATCGGTATCACGCCGCAGTTTTTGCTTTTCTTTGTCGTAAAGACCGTTGCCAGTAAGCCGGTCAGTCATGAAAAGACCCACTGCACCGGTAACTGCAAGAGTGCCAATAGCCTGTCTACCATAAAGATCTGCACGAATCTCAGAATACTTTTGGTATTTAGCTGCATCACTCATTTCTGTAAGATCTACCTGCCTTGCGGTTAGGATCCGATCAATTTCATCTCCAGTTAGTTGGTTAGGCAGAAGCTTAAAGTTTTGAAGCTCTTTTAGGAAAAGACCAACAGGACTATAAGTAGCCATCAACTTAATATCGTTGATAGGCGTTTTGGTGAACAGAAAGAAAGGTTTGAGAATAGGTGCCCGTTTGATAAGCTGAGACACAGCATCATTTGTTGCATTGTCAAGGCTCATCGAAAGTTCGCCTGCAGTATATCTGACGGCACTGTCTTTAATAAGACCTGTTTCGTCAAACATTTCTTTGTAAGTTTGCTTGTAAACTGAATCAGCTTTACTAGCGTTAAATGCAAGTCTACCGTTATCGGTAAATTTATCGAATGCACGACCCCTAGCTTCTGCGTGTGCAATCATTGTTTGCGTAAAGCCATCAAGGGCTTGCATAGCACGGTTACCAAAACGCAACCAAGGGTGCTTTGCAAGATCATTCATAGCTTCGATCTGCTGCATTGCAACTTGGGGACCAAAGTTCCCTTCTTTTGCCTGTGCATCAGCCGCTGCCCTAAGAATAGCGATTTGATCGTCATTCTTTGCAAACATATTTTCACGAGCCAAACCAGCAACGTCAGCTTCAGTTGCACTGCGTTTGAATACTTGACCCATATATTTAAATGAATCTTGAAGAACTTCCAAGTTCATTGAATACTGGTACCAAGCACGGCGCATCAACTGAGTTTCACCAGTTCGGACTGAACCAATCATTGCACCGAGTGGCTTTTCAACCAAACCAGCCATGTTACTAAGACCAGCTTTGATTGGAGTAGCAAACGCGCTAAGAGTAGAGTTATAGACGTTAGACCAGAATCCCTGCAGAATAACAGAAGGGATTTCAGGGTTACGGTCATAGATAGCTTTACTAATCGTTCCCGTCGATTCTTTTAAAAACCTGTTTAGTTTAGAAATAGAGTTGACGTTACCATCAGTAAATTCATACGCCATCAGGAGGGGTGCCAGCATCTCTGGCTTTTCCTTTTGAATTTCGCGTAAGGTGTCTGCAGTATTCTTTGCGTCAAGTCGGATGGCTTCAATAGAACGAAGAGTTTTGTTCTTCTCTTGACCTAAAAGCTGTTTGACACGTTTGGCGTATTCTTTTTTGTTTTTACCTTGACCTACGATGTTAGCAAACAAGTCACTTGGACGTTTCCACAGGTTAGTCATGTTCAACATGTAACCACGTGTGTAACTAGCGCGACCACGCATAGCCATCAAATACTCAAGGCGGTCAATGATCTGTTCAGATGCACGCTCAATAGCAGCAGTTCCTTCGACCATCCGCATACCTTGCGCAGTATCAGACACCTGACCTGAAAGAGATTTAGCAATAAGTGCTTCTGCTTTCACCTGATCAAGGCTTGTCAGATCGTTGATGTATTGCTTGGTAAGAATACGGGCTGTTTCCATACCTTCAGAACTGAGAGTATCCATTCCCAGTTCACCGACCCTGACACCTCTTTCTTTGATGTCAAGTTCAAACATGCGCTTCATTTCGTCAAGCGGCATGTCGTAGTAGTCAGCAGCACCTTGTGCAGCGTTTTCAGCAATCTCTTTTGCTGTGTAGACCTTTTTACCGTATTGGAAATCGACTTCTGCTTTTAGTTCTTTGGCTTTTTGTTTGAAGAATGTAGCTTGATCTTTGTTAAGTTCCAAGCCACGTTTAATGTAAGCTTCAGTGCCTACACTACCAACACGTCCGTCAATAGTACCAATGTTGTTATTGATCCTAAAGCTATCGATTGCAGCAGCACTAATACCACCAGCATCATAGCTACGGGTACCAATTTCTTCACGTCCATAAAGATCATGGACACCTAGCATCGGCTCTTTGAGTGCTTCTTCAGCAGAACCTTTAAGCTCAACTGCTCTGTCAAAGTTATACTTGCCAAGATCATCCAAAGCTTTAGCACGTGAACCAACTGATTCTTCTACAGCTTCTTCAACGGTATCACTGGCTTCAATCTCTTTGACAACACGTACGGCTTCTTCATTTTTAGGGATAAATTTAGTTTCAAATCCACTTACTTTACTAAGCAGTTTCAAACCACCTTGCAGAATATCAGTACCGAGTCCTAGGTAGACACCTTCAGTCACGTTCTTCGCCCGTTTTTGATCGGGTGTATCTGTGTCTAAAGTTGCGATGTCGTCAGGAATCCAACCATACCACGATGGCCAGTTCTTTTTAAGAACACCCGTAAGGTTATCGTCTTCTTGGTTAATTTCTACGGTGTAATCGACAAAAGCACCGGCACCGGCACCAACTGCCATAGTACCGAGATGTTTGACCAAAGGATCTGTTGCCAGGAATTTAAGTTTTTGATATTTAGAAGCCACGTTAGCGGCTGCACCACCAGCACCCACACCAGTAGCAGTGAGGCCAATTGTAGGCAGTACAACAGAGCTAAGTTCCCTGATTGATTGATAAACATCATTTTCAAACTTAGGGATTTTAGGTAGATCGACACCTGGCGCAAGGTTGAGTAGATCAACTACAAAGTCAGTCGCTGACGTTGGGATGGTTAGAATAGCTTCTGCAGTAAGCTGAAGTCTATTAGGGTCAATGTCGTCTTCTTGGAATGCAGGGTAACGTCCATAGAAAAGTTCACGCTCCCTTTCTTCTTCATTTTTTTGACCAGACTCTTCGTCCGGTTTAGCCGTAGCTTCCGGAGTCTGAGTCTGTTGTTGTTGTTCTGTGGGTTGTTCTGTTTGTTGAAGAGTTGGTGTGGTATCTTGAGCGGCTAAACGTTGTTTAGCTTCTTCAATATACTCTTCATCAATTTCAGGCGTACCTGAGTCCAACCCAAAAAGATCTTCATTCATTAGGATCAAATCCAATTAAGGAGTTACAATAAGCTGACCATTCTCTTTCAGCTTGCTCGGTATAAGGCAGGCTAGGACCGGGAGCAACGTCAACAGCAGTTCCTCGTGAATGTGCACTATCGTAATCGTGTTCTCTGATGTAAGAACTCACGGTACACTTTGGATCACTGTCAAAGATTGCCTTAGCCCTGGCTGCCTGTTCCTGCGTTGCAAATTGATAATGGTTGTGGTAATTATTTCCACCGTGACCGCCTACACCACCGCGTGGGTCATATACAATGCGACCGCTAGTGCGCCCTTTAATAGCAGGATCACCACTTACATATTGGACAACTTCCAGAGAACCACCACCACCAGATCCTTGACCTGTATACCCAATCATGCTAGGACGCAGAGGGACGGTGTTACCTGTTTGTTGTAGTTGTACGTTAGCTCTACTTCTCCGCATCGGTGTAGGGTAAACGCTTCTAATACGTTGAAAACGTGCAGGCTCGAAGTTGCCGAGTGTGTCTCGCTGTTCTTCTGAAAGTTTATTAAAGTCAAAATCCATACCATCACCAATGTGTGGTGCGATTAAGCCTAAAACTTCAAAGGGAGTTTTACCTGTTTTTTCACCGATATATTTAACAACTGCAGGTACTTCCCAACCGGGTTGCATAAAAGTATCAATGCTTTTAGCAATTTGAGCTTGGTCCATAACATTTCTATTGGTGGCTAATTTTTTAAATAGTTCTTCACCCTGAAAATCAACAATAAGTGCATCAATGGTATTGACTTGTTTTTGTACTCTTTGCCCTAATTGTGCATCAGGAGTGAGGGCTTTAGTCATACCTTCTTGATAAAAACCCTTTCCATCAAGTTTTTTTGCCGCTGCTTCAGCTTGTTGAATTACAAATTTTTCAGCTTCTTCAAGAGCTTTGTTATAGGTCATGCCTGGCAGCATTTGAAACTCGTTAAACTTTTCAGTAAACTCCCTAACAAAAAAATCTTCAGTACGTTGAAGGTTAAAAGTATTGAGTTTTTGCTGAAACGCTACTTGTACTTCTGGTGGTTGCCTAAGTACAGCTTTAATGTTGGTAATAACACCTTTAATCCTAGGATCTTTTCTAAGCCTATCTTGATTTATGCCAAGATTAACATAAGTTTGATATTCTTGAGGGGTTCGATAAACGCCGTTCCTAGCTGTTTCTTCTGTAAGCAAACCTTTGGTACCAAGAGCATCCATAAACTCTTGGCTAGCTTCAGCTTCCTGCGCTTCATTGGTGAGGTTTTTGTATTGCTCCAGAATTGTACTTGTAACACCTGGGTATTTAGCTTTAAATCGATCGTTAGCCTCAACCCAATCGTCTTTGCTTAAACCATCTTGGTCGAGGCCAAGTTCGTTCAAAGTATCAATAGCAAATTGATCGGCTTCACGTTTATACCTTTTGTCTTCTAAAGTAATTAACCTTTCTTCAGCTACAACTGCGGATGCCATGGCTGCATTAATTTTAGCCATAGCAGTTGTACCTCCGAAGGCTTCCCTAAATGTTTGGCCATTGGATCCGCCACCAGGGTAATCTAAGAATTGCTGAGCCTGTTCAACAGTCATTAAGGTTGGATCATTCAACATGTTAGAGATGTACAGTGCAACATCATCTCGTTTTTGAGCAGAAGGGTTCTGACTATTGTATTGAATTAGACCTGCAATACCACTTTTGTTATAGACAACATTGAAGGCACGAATACGGTCTTCTTTAAACTGTGCTTCTTGGACTTCGCGTTTTTCAGAAAGCAACTTGGTCCTGTAAGCATTCATTGTTTTTTGAAGCTGTGCATAGACACCAGCACCTTGCAGCACTTCAGGGCGAACCCTGTCATCTACATAGGCAGCTTCCATAAAATCACGCCTAGCTTTCGTAAGGAATGCATCAACGTCTTCTAACGGTTGTTCAGTTTGCTGCTGTTCAATGATTGCTTGTTCAAGAAACTCAGGGAAGCCATTTGCAGTATTTTGAAGAAGCTGTTGGTGCTCAAACCAACGCTTAGTGTTTCTATTTTTGTAGACTTCATAGAAACCGTCAATCAACTTAGAATCAGCTTCAGGTCCAAACATAGTTTGAATAGAATCCTGGGCTGCAAACTCTTGTCGAGTCAAGTTGTCATCAAGTTTTTGGAATGCAAGTACATCATCATAAGTAGCACCTGTACGTGCTAAGATGTCCATTGCAATCAAACGTTTTTGACGTTCTTGATTAGCTTCGATTTCACCATAAAGCTTGAATGCACTTTCAGAAAACTGAGTTAGAGATTCAAGAGTACGCTGCCTGTTGGCTCCTTGAGTTTCGAGGTTTTTAATTTCAGTGTCGTAGTCACGCTGAAGTGCGTCCTGAAGCGCTTTACGGTTAGCAGTTTCTGAATTGTAGTTTTGCTCACGGTTAGCCGACTCTAAGCCTTGAACAAACTTCTGTGCTTCTAAATAGATGCGCTGGTTTTCACGTCGAATCCTTTCAGCATCTTCCATCCCAGCACGTTTGCGCTGAGTTTCTTCTTTAATTTTTTTAGTTTCATCAGGGGCTTGGATTTGGAAAGCACCAAAGCTACCCTGATTTGCATAGGATTTATACTTAGACATAGTTTAAATACTTAAAATCCGAGAGCTTTGCCAAGATTAAACCCTGACGTAAATCCTGAAGTACCAGCTGCAGCAAACCGTGCAACGCCAAGAGCAGTACCGAGACCAGCTGTAACAAGACTTTCTCTTTGTGGAATAACGGTTGCAGCACCAGGCCCAACTTTAGGTTTGTAGATTTCTTGGAATTCAGGACGTGGAAGTGCGATAGGCTTAGGTAGCGGGGGTGCAAGCTCAGGCTTAAGCATCATGTTTGCTTCAGCTTCCATGTCAGCTTGAATACGCTGCATTTGGATTTGAGTCCGTGTAAGCCTATCAGCGGCAACCAAGTTGTTTTCACGAAGATCAAAAGCCAACTTATCCATAAGGTTTTCCTGACTCTTCAAAAGCAACTCCATATCAATCTGAGCAGTGTCAGACATCAAAGTATTGATCAGTTCATTTTCAGCTGCATCAACTTCAGCCATAATGCCCTGGATAGTTTTGCCAGCAGAGCGTCCAGCTTGACCACGGGCCAAAGCTTGACCTTTAGCTTTGAGACCTGCAATACCAGTTTGCCGCATCTGTTCAGCTGCAGCAGATTTAGTCCTTTGTTTTTTGAGCTGGAGACCGTGTGAAGCTACCGCGTAGTTCAGCATCGTTTGCTTTTGATCAAGCTCCAGTTCAACCTGCTGCTCCATCAAAAACCGGTCTTGCTGAAGTCCAGCAAAACCAGCTGCAATGTCATTGAAGCCTATGTTGGCATCTCGTGTAGCTTTGCTTTGTGCAAACGCTAAATTTTCTCGGTGAAAATTAAAGGCACGGATACCCATGCCATAAGAATACTGTTGTTCACGTTCCTTTTCTTGGAAGCGTAAATTTGCTTCAGTATTTTTCTTAAGAATTTGTAGGCCTTCTTTGTCGTATTTAAAACGACGTTCAGCTTCTTCTTCAGCAAATTCTCTTGCTTCTTCGTTAGCTTCGTTTTGTGCCTCAGCCTGTTTTTCAGCTTGTTTATTTCGGCTATAAGCACCTCCAGTAAACAGGTCTTGAAAAAATGACATTAAGCCCTCCTATAGAATCGCGGTGTATATTGACCTTCCCACATCATTGCATTGACAGCGATAGGAAATGGTGAGTTGTTAAACATTTTAAGTCTAAAGTTTTCAGTACGTTGATGGATAGGTACAGTGAATACAGTCTGGTTATTTAGAGGTACGTCGTTAGCCAAATATGTATTAGCTTCTGTCACTGGTTGAACGCTAAACCATTCGTCAATGTAGAATTTGATAACAGCTTCATCAGCAGGTGCTGTAGTGAACTCAATAGTCGTATCGTTAGTAAAAGTGAAGTCAGTTTCTGGTACACCGTTCACACTCACCTTCACATCTGACCTATCTACAAAATCTAAATCTCTAATGTTGTAAGTAAAGGAAGTGGTAGAGCCATCACCAGTAAATTCAACACTATATGGGTTGCGCCCCGTTTGCTGCAGTTTAAAACTCATCATACCTGACAAACCAACTGCAAATTTCATACGTGCAATAGTTAGGTTTGCTGTGAAGTCTGTAACATTCCTGTCAGGTCTGAAATAGGTACGTGGTAGTTCTACATCAAAGTTATATTTAAATCCAACAATGACATCATCAGCAACGTCAAGCGCCTTATCTCCGCTAGCAGTAAGGTTTTTGTTAGGGATAATAAAGAAGGTTTCAGTAGCAGGTGAGTTAGGACCGTTGGTATCTGACCCGCGTTTAGGGGTCAAAGTAAAACCGGACTCCACAAAGTCTCCACCGCTTGTATCGCCTTTAAGTACAATGATAGGTGTAAGGGTACTTACATCGTTATAAGGGATGTAGCATTTAGTACGCTTGTTAGTAGCGTCGTAAACAACGTTAGCTGTCGGGATGTTTTTGTATAAATCGATACAAGGATTAACCTTTTCTCCTTTGTTGTTGACGATAATAGCCTGCTCTGGGCTTTGGCTCAACGCTGCTTTAAGTAAAGTAAATTGATCACCTTGCTTAGTTACAGCATACATGTCGTCAGAGTTGGTGGTTAGGAATTGAACCGTACCAGGCATCAACCAACTAACCCAAGACTCCATAAGGTTTTTCTCACCGTCACTGTAATAACGGAATAGAAACACTTCTTTTAGACTTTGACTGCTAATAGCAATCATTGAGTTTTGAGGGCTTGAAATGAGAGAATCTACATCTGGTGAGATCCATTCTTTTGTTACCCTGGAGATGTCTAGAATCTGTGGGTTCTCCTGTTGACCACGTGTAACCATACTGAACACACGGGAGTATCCAGGAGTCTTACTAATAAAGTTAATGTTAGTACCTACATCCACAGGTTCAATCAGTGGATCCATTTGGTAGTTAGACAACGTACGAATCGTTGTCAGACTTGGAGTCAGTACACCAGTATCAGAGAACATGATGAACTGTTCGTTAGCTGAAAACAGCACTACACCCTGAGCTGTAGGAAGTACAGAGTTCAAAGATGTAGGACGAATAGACGAACAGCTAATGTCAATGGGATCGTTATCAACAACAGTCTGTGCAGTCGTGAAGAAGAAATTATAAGGGTCACCAGAGCGGCTCATAATAACGTTGTCCTGACTGATGAAGCCAAGACGGTTGTTATGGAAAAAGACTCCTTTAATTTCTTCGCCTACAAAACTAGGATTAGAGTTGGTTACAAGATCACCTACTTGCCTATCAACGTAATCAATTTCCCTAAACACAAATGTGTTCAGAGCAGTGTTAACAAGCTCGTGGGGCATGGTGGAGTTATCCAAACCAAGCGACACTGTAGGATTGATAGTCTCTTCCCAATAACCTTCACCGCCAACACCATCGTGAGCTACAAACTTGACCCAATAATCTGAATCATTATTACCAGTAAGTACAACCTTTACAATGCGACCATGTCGAGACTGTACGGGTAGGTCGCCAATGTCGGATACAATCCCTTCAACAACAGTCAACGCAAGGTTGTTAATACCACCTTCTGCATGGATGTCCATGTTAGCTGTGTGTACTAGCTCCAGTTCGTTGGCGTATTGCGTAACAGTGATACCAGCGTGAGCACCGGTAAAAGCTTCGATGTCAGTCTTCAGGTCACCGAGAATGTCATTTGCACTTGCAGAAGCTGAGGTAGTATACGTTGCAGTTTGAGTAGTCCCGTTGACAGTGATTTCTACTGTGTAAGTTTCTTGTGGCAGTACTGCCTGCAGAATGATTGAAGCTTGACGGTGCTGATCGTAATTAGAATCAGTTACAGCTGTATCTGCATCAACCGTTTCGCTTCCGTTGACAATAATAGTAGTGTCTTGGATGGTGACAAGTTTGTAGTCATCCTTACTGCCACTTAGGTAACCAGTACCATCAGGGAACGTGACAGTAGCTGCAGTACCATCAGCAGCATTCCAAATGTCAATGTCAGTACCTTTGATGACACCTACATATTCTTCGTCATCATCACGTTTGATGTAAAACCATTTACCATTATCGTAAGTAGTACCTGTTCCTAGATTGACAATGTGTTCAAATCCAGGTCGCTTAGTCAATCCATATGTAGCATCCGGGTATCCGTTGTAGCACTCACGGACCTGACCTGGCAGCATTTTATCATCTGATTGTTTGGATACGCCACCTAGGTAGCTTCCGATCCGCTGAGTAACTGATGCCATTTATCGATAAAGAGCGTTGTAAGGTTTGTAGCTTTGGTAACGGTTAGTTTCTCCAGAATGTCCGAAGTACGTATAGTCACCTTGATTGCATTCATACTCCATAGCCATAGCTCTGGTAAATGCTTCCTTTTGTTGAAGAATTTGATATTGGGAGGTGTCTCCAACAATCCGACTAGATGTAACTGAAGCAGCTCGTGCAGTGATGAAGTCTGCAATAGGTTTGGGGATGTCTACCCAATCAAACAGCCATACAATGTCGCAGTTAATGTCTCTATCAAAAGTGTATTTGTGACTTGCTTTATCGTAGAGTTTACCGTTGCGACGGATCACATCTAGCTCAACATTTGCAGCTTCATGTGAAGTGTCAATTTGCAAAACGTTGTTTGGGATCAGAATCTCATTGTTCGTATCCCGATTCATTTTGTAATGATACTCTTTATTGAAGGACCATCCCTCTGCCTGTACTTCCCTGGAGACTTCAAGCAAAGTCTGGTAAGCAATCGCAACGTCCGGGTTGGTTTGATCTAGGGTAGTCACAGGCGCTTGACCACATGACTGCAGAATTTGATTGACAGCAGGCAGCTCTAGCTGCGAGTTAGTGGTAGGAAAAGCCATATAATTAAAAAAAAGGGAGCCCGAAGACTCCCCGTATAAAAGTACAAATAATCAGAATGCGGGAGGCTTGGTAGCGGTACCAGCAAACAGTTCCACGCAAGCAGCGGGGTTCAGGTAGTCAGCACCCATAGCCAGACGGCCCAGAATCACATCACCTTGATACACGACGGAGACATCGCCACTGGTGACTTGCACCTGGGGACCGATGGCTTCGACGACACCAGCGCCTTCACGCTGGAAGATGAGACCACAGCTGTTAGCGAATTCGGTTTCTTCACCGTACTCGTTGTTGATGCCGGTGACATCGTTAGCAGCGTCTTCCAGAGCCTCAGACACGAACGAACCGGTGTTACCAGGATCGGTAATACCAGGGTTGGTAGCAGAAGCAACACCGTACTTGGTACCATAAGAACCAAAGAACGGAATGTTCATGGACTTGTAGATCTTGATACCGGCAATCTCAATGATGCCGTTACCGCCTTGCAGGGCAGTGCCTTGCTCGTCGCGGTTGATCAGTCCGTTAGAACCGACTTCTTGGATCAGCTTGTGATACTGACGGGGGTTCAGGACACCCACACGTCCGTCCTGGCTGACGCCTTTTTCGTCGAGTGCAGCAGCTGCATCGTAGAAAGCGTTAACCAGAGCAGTGTCGTCATAAGCGTCAGAAGCCTGAGCGTTGGTGCCCACACGAATCTGGGTACCACCGGGCTCAATGAAACCAGCCTTGTTGATCGGAGAAGCTGCACGTGCACCACGGGTGATAGCACGGAAGATCAGACGATCGTATTTCTGAGCAAGAGCATATCCGATTTTACGGCTGATCTCAGAGCGCAGATCGTAGTGCGCCAGAGTTTCATCTAGGTCATACAAAAATGCGCTGGAGATGAGAAGATCATCGACGGTGATAGTCTTCTCAGCCACCGGAGGTGCACCATCAGTGTTACCAAGAATTGCGTTGCCAGGAGTATGGTACTCAGCCTTGGTGTGACCGGTGTAGATGAACTGAAGAGACCGGCCATTCTTCAGCGTACGCTTCATCACAAGATCGCGAGCGATTGCATTGTGCTGGAAGCCTTTGAACATTTCACCCGAAAAAAGCTTCAGGTAAAGAGCGCGGGCGTCACCCGCAGAGTTAGATTGACCAGGACGAGTGAGACTCGTGGTCAACGTAGAATTTTGTTGTGCCATTTTTAAATAGAGAGTAAATAAAGGTATAGACTCTCTGAACGTTCAGAGTTATTCAGTTGTAATATTTGTGGTCTATCCCACCGTCTAGACGGCTAGAGGTATCGGCGTACCGGCTCTAACCAATGCAAGGGAGGTCCGACTCTGAGGTGCCTCCCAAGCTATTACAGAAGGCCTTTAAGACACTTCTTTTGTTTGCGGCATTGTGCTTTTTTGTCACCGCAAAAGCCACAACGTTTGAAGACTTTAGATCCTTTTTCAGGAACGGACTTCGTAACGTTTGCCCGCATTTTGGAAGATTGCTGTGCCATAAATATCTTTTTGGTAATAAGTAACGCCGCGATACTTCAGTTTGGCTGCACGTTCTGCAACCTGCTGTTCACGAATGCGTGCTGAAAGTTCAATACCAGACATGATAACTCCGAAGTACCTGACCCCCGTTCCATGGTCAGGCGACATGCGTCCCGAAGGATGAACGTACGGCGTTAACTATACCACCTTATTTCTATTTGTTTGTCTTTTTATTTAAGTTTTGTAACTGCTTACGAAGTGCGGCTTCTTTTTTCGTGTCGCCTTTCATAACAGCTGCTTGGATCTCACGGGTCAAGCGGATTTTTGAAGCAAGACCGACATGACTAGCAGGCATAATAATTAAGCAATAGTAGGTGAAACCAGTGCCACGGGAGTTGACTCCACGGATGCAAGATCAAGCGGGAAGTTATGTGCATTCCGCTCGTGCATCACCTCAAAACCAAGGTTGGCACGGTTGAGAACATCAGCCCAAGTATTGATGACACGACCTTCGTTTTCAACAATAGATTGGTTGAAGTTAAAACCGTTGAGGTTGAACGCCATGGTGCTAACACCTAGTGACGTAAACCAAATACCGGCAACAGGCCAAGCAGCAAGAAAGAAATGCAGAGAACGAGAATTATTGAAGCTGGCGTATTGAAAGATAAGCCGACCAAAATAGCCGTGAGCAGCAACAATGTTGTACGTCTCTTCCTCTTGACCAAATTTGTAACCATAATTCTGCGACTCCGATTCAGTCGTTTCTCGTACAAGTGACGACGTGACCAAGCTTCCGTGCATAGCACTAAACAAGGCACCACCAAATACACCAGCAACTCCCAACATATGGAAAGGGTGCATAAGAATATTGTGTTCAGCTTGGAACACCAGCATGAAGTTAAACGTGCCAGAGATGCCAAGCGGCATACCATCACTGAAGGAACCTTGGCCAAATGGATAGACAAGGAAGACAGCGGACGCGGCAGCGACGGGAGCGGAGTAAGCAACAAAGATCCAGGGCCTCATCCCAAGTCGGTACGAAAGTTCCCATTCGCGTCCCAGGTAAGAGAAGATACCGATAAGGAAGTGGAACACGACAAGCTGATAGGGTCCGCCGTTGTACAGCCATTCTTCAAGGCTAAGGGCTTCCCAGATCGGATACAAATGTAGTCCGATCGCGTTACTGCTAGGCACGACGGCACCGGAGATAATGTTGTTTCCGTAGAGCAGGGAGCCTGCGACGGGTTCACGGATTCCATCGATGTCAACAGGGGGTGCTGCAATAAATGCAATGATAAAACAAGTAGTGGCTGCGAGCAAGCATGGAATCATGAGCACGCCAAACCACCCAACATAAAGACGGTTATTGGTAGAGGTTACCCAGGAACAAAACTCTTCCCAGGTATCCCTACGTTGTGTAAGAATAGATTGAGTCATGTTAAATATAAAAAAAGATAACCTCCCACCCTCCTCAAATAGTTATCAGAAGCTGTATTTAACGCCAGCCTTAGTGCCATAAGAGTTGGTGGCATCAAAGGCAGCAGACAGCTCACCGAAAACAGAAAGCTTTTCAGTAGCAGCCAGGGAGCCAAAGATTTTGCCAGTCAGTTTGGTGTCAGCTTCTCCGTTGTCGGGAGAGAAAACAGTCGGACCAGCTTGGACACCCCAAGATGCCCAGGGACCACTTTCTTCATAACCAACATGGAAGTCAGTCGTGTGACCAGTGAAGTCAGAACCAGTGAAACCTGCGTTGTTTTCGATGACGGCGTAAGGACCGGCACACACAGGAGCAGCAGCGATCAAGGCTGCGGGAAGGATTGCAATAAGTTTCATGCGTTGCGGATTTTAAGATTTCGTTTTGCAGTTTTAGCGGCGCGTTTAAAGTTTGCAGCCGTGGGTGCGCCTTTAGCCCCAGGCTTTCGCATCTTCTCTCCACTGCCAGCCGCAATGCGCTTACGCTTGGCGTGGATGTTTGCATAGAGTCCAGGTTTGGACATTATTTTTTGCCCCCTTTTTTAGGGGGACGACCTTTCTTGGTACCGTAAGTTCCTTTACCTTGGGGCATAGTTAAAAATCGATGTTAGAGTTTGCAAGTTTGCGCATAACGTCTTCCCTATATGCAGTGTCCTTTTCGTAACGAGGATCACTCATTGCTTGTACAAGTTCAGCTTGACTGCGGAATCCTTTGTTGGAATCATCAGAAGCTTTACCTTGAATTAGATCACCTTCGTAGCCCATAGAATCTTGATAGCGGAGTGCGAGTGCTTGGATAGCAAAGAATGCAGCTTGAGGATTGCCGCTTTCCATGACGGCGTCATACATATCAATCTCTTGTTCAGAGAAATTTTGTTTAGCCCAACCCAAGAGTTCACCGTACTGCTCTTCACCACCGGCAAATTCTTTCAATGCATCAGCATCTTCTTGAGTCATCTGTGGGCCAGCGTTTTCTTCCACCTGACGGCGGTAGTCTAAGTACATCTCTGCAAGGTCTGCAGGATCTGCTTCGCTGATTTCGTTCAGCAGTTCGTCACTGAACTCTTCGTTTTGTGAGCTTTCCCAAAGACGTTCGTAGAGATCATTGCTAACTTCATCAGCTTGATCTGCTTCTTCTTCTTCAGTGTCTTCGTATTCAACTTCAGACTCACCTTCAGAACCAAGTTTCTTTTGGAGTTCTAGGTATGCAGCTTCAAGGTCTTGTGCGTTTTTGTACTTACCAGCAAGCATCCCTTCATGCTGTGCTTCTAGTTCTTCGCCTACAGCAAGAGATTCTTGTTCATCTGCATTAAGTTCTCCCGGTGCATTTTCTTCCGGGATAAAAGACATTACTTCAGCCATGTTGTTTTAGGTGGTTACTTCTTGGGGGTTGTCGGAAAGTTCAGGATTCTTAGATGGATCCATCATCGGAGTTTTCATTGCATCAACATCAATCTTTTGTTGTTCAAGATCGACTTGCTGTTGTTGCATAGCCATGCGTTCCTGTTGAACTTCTTGCATAGAACGAACAAGATTAAGAACGTCGATGCCTTGTGCAGCAGCCAGGCGCTTGATTACTTCATCAGTATTGATGAATTGTGCAATGGACTCAGGGCCAATAGTTTGTGCCAGAGTTGTAAGGAAAGAGCCAAGGCTTTCACGATCTTGACCACGACCCAATGCATTGACACCTGCCACAATGGTAGGTTTGACAATGTCTTTCGGAATGCGTGGAATCTCTCCTTTCTTTTGAGCTTCGCTAAGTTTGCGATTAAGATATGGAACAAGGAAGTCAACAGTCAGCAGAGAGAATAGCCCGCCAAGTTGTTGCTCCAATTCCATTTGCGTCATCCGCACTTCTTCAGCTGTAGTGCGTTCACTTTGCCTGACATTCAGGATAAGGAATGCTTCACTAAGCCTACGTTCAAGTGTCTGTGCCATCTCAAATGCAGTACGGAAATCTGCAGTTTTACCAACTTGAATTACACCCACATCATCAGGTCGGCCTTGAATAATTGCACCGTTACCTGCAGCAGCAAGTGTACTAGGTTTAGTAGTAGATGAAGGGCTGACAGTGAAAACAACTTTTGCAGCTGCTGCACTACCTTCAACCAATGCCTGGGAAAGACCTTCCAAAGATTTGAGGTCACCAATAAACTGACCCACTCGCCCACGTCCATAGCTTTCACCATCGACAGTATTGAAACGAAGTGGGATCCAGGGAGTGTTATCAATAGGTGCTTTACCTTGTGATCCTTTGATGACTTTACCTTCTACTTCTTGATGCCAAACAAAACGATTGTTGTCTCGCTTGACATGTGTGTAGACATCAATGTCGTCGTTATAAGATCCTTCTTCAGTGACACCTGGAGTGTCTTTAAAGAAATCTGAAGGCAGTTGCTGCTTAAGGATCTGTTTTGAAATTCGTTCTTTTGTGATTATTTCAACTACTTGACCGTTGCCATCCCGATCAACAACGTAGCGATTCAAAGGATAGACTTTAAGACCATACTTGCTCATGAAGACTAGAGCGTTACCTGCAACGACAAGGTGAAGCAGTGCTTGGTGCACAGCTACACGGTCATCAGATGCAGCAATCGATTCGAGAATGATACGCTCAATCTTTGCAAAAGACAGGTCAAGTTCAGACTTAATTTCTGGTCCAAAATCTTCACCCAGCTGACTTTCATCAAGCTGCAGTTTAAAGAATGAGGTCTGTACAGGAAGAAGAGCAAGCATCAATTTAGATGCAAGCGTCACACAACCTTTAGCCCCCACGCTTTGGTAAGGTGTCTTTAGCTGTTTCATGCCCATGGTGTATTCTTCATGGCCACGAACCAAGTATGGAAGAGTCAGCTCTGATGCTTGACGTGCTTCTTCTAAGAACTGGGAACGGTCGCTAGTTAAATAATCATATCGTGTACGTGCTGACATTATACGTTAAGAGAAGAGATTTTAAGTAGACGATCGCCTTTACGACCAAAGGCTCCACGGATACCTTGCATACGTAAATCCTTTTGACGTGCACCGCCAGTACCACGGTCAGCAAAACGGATGCCTTCAACACCAGGGCGGTCTTGCTGAGCCAAAGCCCGTTGGTAACCCATTGCCATTTCTTCTTGGGCTTGCCGATTTACTGCAGCTTGTTCATCAAACCTATTTTGAAATCCAGCAGTTTGTTCATCAAACCTAGTTTGAAATCCAGATTGCAAGGTTTCTAATTGAGTCCCAAACTGTTTACGTTCCTGCGCCATTGAAGACTGCAAGTCGCTCAAAGTTTGTCTAAAACCACTTTGCAGTTTTGCAATACGATCTTCGTATGCTTTGAACTGTTTGCTGTAATCTACTTTAGGCGCAGTGTAAGAAGGTTTAGGTGCAGCAGCAGGTTTAGCAGCAGCAGCAGCTTTGGGTGCAGCAGCAGCAGGTTTAGGCGGTACGTAAGGTGTCTTACGAATGTAACCGTATTCAGGTACCTGGGTTGTTTCAGTGTACCAACCCCTACCGCCAGCTTTAGGTGGTCCACCGTATTTCTGTGTACGTTTATCTTTATACCCGGTTACAACCCGTGTATAGTATTTTTTACGGTGCTCTGCTAGCGCTTTTTGGCCAGCCATGTCGCCAGAAAATCTAATACCATCCAATGTAATAGCCATTACTCTTCCTCCAAATATTTAATGACCCACTCAACGACACTACGCTGACCAGATCGGTACATAATTTTTTCCATTGTATCTTCAGGTGTAGGGTTAGTGGGTGGGAAAGTTTCTTCAAGTGCATGAATAAGTCCACGGGAATTCATCCCAAGGACTTCAAGCATATTGGGGGAGGTTGACATTACTATGTTCAAAGAACGCTGGCATCCGTGCCGACCGTGTAGCGGAAAGCTCAGGGGCTTTACCTTCATACATCAGGCGATCACTAGAATCCAGCCAAAATTTTTTGTCCAAATATTTATCGGATGCACCAACCTTAAGAGGTTGCATCACCCAACTGATAGTTGCCTTGCGGAGTTTATCAAGAGAAGGACTGATGTTAAGCCCCAGCTCAGTATGAACAAGGCTATTGGTAGCAACGTGAATTTGTTCATCTCGTGAAATATCAGCGCTTACCGTTCGCATTCCCGCATCACCGTTAAAACGAAAAAAGGGTAGGAGAACAAAGAAAATTGCACGCTCGGCAACCATTGCTTTGGTAATTGTGTGATCAGGATGCGAAGTCCACGCTTTCTGTAAAGCCAGCGCCTCTTTTTCCGCCTTTGCATCCACTCCGTAAGCATTGGCGATGAAACCCAAAGCGAGGTCGTGGTTCTCTTCGTCAACGACATTTGACGCGAGCAGCTTACGCGCTGAATCTGGAACACTCTTTTCAAGAGCTTCATTAATAAAATCTCCCACAGGAAGTTCCATATTTCGCAAAGCAAGAGCACGGAAGATCGTCTCTTCCGCACCCTCTTTGCATGTACCAGCAGTTGTCTGTACTGGTGTCCATTTCCGTTTTCGGGCTAGTAGTTTTTCGTAAGGATTCATTCTTGACAGTCACATGTTGGTTCTAAGATACTTTCTTCAAGCAAGTCTGCAAGATAATCATCGACATCACCTTGGATAGCTGCATATACATCAGACTTATCCTGTGTGTCGCCCATAACTTGCAGGCTGTAATAAAGGGAGGTTTGCGGTGATTGCAGCCACTCTTCGATAAAGGCGTTGTCGTAGGTAACAACATCACTCCAACTGTTGAAGCTATACCCGTGAAGAAGTCCCGTACGGTCAAGCATTGTCATCAATCCATTGGTGACACGTGTGTACGCATCCCAACCAACTTCAGATGCAATCTCGACATCTCCATAATTATAAGTTTGTACACCAAAGGTATCACTATCTCGGTCTACTGTTCGTGCAATTGGCGGTGCGATTTCTGGTGTGCAAGTATAACCATCCAGATCTGTGCTTCGATAACTGCAGGAGGCAGTGGGCGCAATAGCAAAGGCTCGGACCATATCATGACTGCGAGCAATGACAGCGGCAGATGAGATAGCATCCCTAAACTGACACGCAAGGTCATAGGCTGGTGTCCGTACCACGTCGCCTCCATTGACTTGGTCCAGAGCAACTCCGAACTGCTCATAGGTTATGCCGTACCTTCGTAGGAGGTTGGCCAGTCCGAGCATTCCGAGTCCGACTTGTCGGTCAGTTTCTGGCGAGAGGTATTCTCCGCTATCGCCAACGCCAGTTCTAGCGTGCAACTCACACAGTTCTTGCATACCTTGACGGAAAGCTCGCGGGATGTCGTCGAACTCACAGGCACCGAGATTGACATGTTGCAACAAGCATGTTCCGCGTGAGGGCAGGTAAACTTCCAAGCAGACATTTCCACGAATCCGGTCTCCATTGCTGTCGTATTTTACTTTGTTTAGCCAGATGTCGCCAGACTTAATTCCAAACAAGAGTTGGTCTTTAAACTGGCACTCTTCCCACCACTCGGGTTTGATGTTGATGCATCGTTTGACCCACGGCAGTTCATTCCGGGGAGTGGATATAAAGTCAAGAGCGTCAGGGTGGTTGAGGTCAAGATGACAAACAACAGCGCCATTCTTGTAGACCCCTCCCCGTCGTAAGATTTCATTGAGGGTGCTGTAGATTTTTGCAAAACTAACTGGACCGCTTGCAGTAACACCCGACGGACGCTGATGACCTTTCGGGTCAAGCTTCGACAGGTGTACAGCACAGCCTGCGCCATATCGCAAGGCGTGGCTCACAAAACGCCACGATGCTTCAATGCCATTGGGACCCTCCATTTCGTTTTCCACGACAAAAACCGTGCACGAAACTGGCAAGCGAGAAGTTGGGTCATCAAGCCAGGATTGAACCCGGCCAGTGCGAGAGATAAGGTTGGTGGTGGTCATTCGATAATAAGGTCGTTCAAGTAAGGAGGTTTGTAGTGTGGTCCTTTCAGAACCTTTCCATCTTCGCGGTAAATGGGTTTACCATCATCGCCAAGTTTGGACATATTTGATTTGTGGATCCTGCGCATAGCTTCATCAAGATCCCATTCTTGTGACGCTGCAAATTGATAGGCAACGTATACAAGATCAGCCAGTTCCTTCAGCTGTTCACACTCATCTTTCATGTGAAAGGCTTCATGAAACTCTGACCACTCTTCATCGATCAAAGCTTTCTGGATCGATTTCTTCATCGGTCCATTGTGGAGGTTGTAGGCGGATCGGAATTCGTCCGCTTGGTCCATCAGACTCGTGTGTATGTAAGAGTTCATTTTCAAGATAGTGGATTGCTTTTTTAAGATCTTGTACTTTTGAATCTTTGTAACCAGCTCGGCAAACGTATTTGATTGCGTTACCAAGATGGTAGTTCAGTTGTTGATCACGAATGAAGTCCCATACTTCTATGGTTCCTCGGGTGTAATGAGCGGGGGACTCGGCCACTGTTTTACTAGGTTAGAGATGTTGTTGCAAAGACAGAAGTTCTGTCGTTGTAGTGCGATGAGCAACGTGATGATGTCATCTTTGTCTGCCTCTGGTAGCAGATCTTTAAGGCGTCGTATCTTGAACTCTTGCTCAACCGTCAGATCAATTACTGGCGGTGGTGGGAGTCCACGGTATGACCTGTTGTTGTACTTGGTCATAGTCTTTATCAGTAAGGATTTTTGCTAGACGTGCATTCATCAAGGCTTCTTCTTCACCCAATCCTTTGGATTCAAAGACCTTGACAACTGTATCCCACGTGTAGCCTTCTTCTTCAAACAAAGTCACAGCTCTTTTGACTCCAATGCCTGGACAACCGCCATAGCCGTCTGTCTGGTCACCAGCCAATGCCTGAATCAAGTGCCAGTTAGCACCTTCTTCTTCAGTAATGGTTACTGTTTCTTTGAGGTCGTAAAGCCTTCCAGGAATCTGGCGCATATCTTTGTCAGGAGATACAATGATATTCCCAGGGTGACGCGTAGCATAAATGCCCATACTGTCATCTGCTTCCAGATCAGGGATACGGATGACTTCATACTGTTTCTCTAGTTCTGAAATAACGCGTCGATAACCACAGGGCTTTTTACGATTCCGGTGACCCTTGTAATCAGGATAAATTTTCTTCCTGAAATTATTAGAGTCACTGAAGAAAAGAATCAATTCAGGTTGGTCCCAAAGAAACTCTTGTTTGATTTTGTTCAGGTCACGCTGTACGTTTTTGAAAGCTTGACTGAACTTGGAGACGACCATGATAACGTCATCACCCCAATCAATTTCATCTTCTGCAGCAGCACAAGCTTTGTAGCAGATGAAATCTGTGTCGATAAGAAGTTTCATTTGGTTTTGTTTTGGTACCAGTTAAAGAACTCTTGAAACCTTTCACGTCGTCTGTTACCCATGTATGGATACAGCTCTGTGCAAATTTCAAAAATCAGATCACGTTTGTTGGCTCGCCATGTTTGATGAGGCTTAGAATTGTCACCATCTGACGGGTACTTGCGCATGGATTCAAGAGTGCCACGACAACCCAATGCAATGTAGAGATCCCACATCACATCACTGTCAGTCATCTTGACTTTGAGTTCCCAAGCGTCGTTTGATTTTTTGTAAGTCAAACAACCTTCACCTTCAAAGAGACCAGCAATCCATTCAATGGGTCTCAGCCCAGGATTTTCCTTGTTTTGCGTCGGCTGAAATTGGGATTCGGAGATTGTAATACTCCCCAGCTTTGCCTGCGCTTTGTACCAGGGATGTAGATAATTGCTCTGCATGTTCAGGGGTGGATTCAAACTGTAATTCGTCGTGCACAAATGCAAGTTGTGAACAACAAAGATCTTTTGTATTTTCGTGGTTGATGACTAGCCAACGCTTTGCAAGCACACCGGCTGATGACTGCAAAAGATAGTTAAGACTTTTGTGAGGGCTATCAACTAAGATTTTGCGACCATCTATTGATCGAATAAAACCCCTCTCACTCGCCGTCTTAATCGCCGCAAGTAGTTCCGCCAGACCATCAATAGCAGCCACGAACGCCGCTCTAATCTCCTTACCTTTCTTTTTAGCCTTTGCATCACTTAGTTGTGCATCAAAGGAATGTCCGATTTTGGCATCACCTGCTCCGTAAAGGAAGGCGTAGGTGACAGTTTTGACATCTCGTCTACTAATTCCGATTCTGTCGGCGTTGACTTGATGAATGTCTCCGTTAAGGAGAATTTCTGCATAACGCCTGCCATCGTGCCTAGCAAGATAGTGAGCAAGCATCCGCAGCTCAATCCCACTAAGGTCGGCGCCCACCAGGGTTTGCCCTGGG
>BCSF01000202.1_pt1 | contig 27103 bp, 25 predicted proteins | sample 1016431 | NCBI WGS metagenome assembly BCSF01 (sample SAMD00045685;SAMD00045686;SAMD00045687;SAMD00045688;SAMD00045689;SAMD00045690;SAMD00045691;SAMD00045692;SAMD00045684;SAMD00045690;SAMD00045691;SAMD00045692;SAMD00045684;SAMD00045685;SAMD00045686;SAMD00045687;SAMD00045688;SAMD00045689, study... | reverse complement strand
ACGGTGTCATGCTTACTTTTGGTTACGACGAGGTCTAGAACGATTCTTTTTAGGGCTTTCCAGCTTACCGCTGTTAGGTCCTGTATGAGATGCGTCTTTACCGTCACCGTTACCGTAGGTACCGAGTTTCCGATTCAGTTTGTTGGCTTTAGTTCTGATTTGTAGACCAGCATTGGTCTTATTGTATGCACGCTGCTGCTTTCGACGGCGAGCAGCGGCTTTAGGATTCGACTTGTAGTACTTTGAGGTTTTACCGCTTGCCATAGAGTCTGCTTTGTACGAGTTCTGGGTCAACTTGCGGCATTACACTAGCCAATTTAGACAGTGGGTTGCCGTCGTAAGCCACACCACTAATGTCATTTGTTTTAAGCCAGTCGCAAGCTGCTTTAAGATCTTGTGTAGTAGCTTCACCTGATTTAATCCGGGTAAGAAACTCTTTAGTAACAAGATTATGCAGCTCGTTAAACTGGTCTTCTGTAGCTTTTTTCTTAGCCATTACGAAGCACGATCTGGTCAAGTTTGTTTTCTATGCGTACCATGTGATCTTCCATCCGGCTAATCATATCGGATAACTCAGACTTCTTGACATAATCAGAAGCTACAGTAAGTTCGATACCGTCTAGCCGGCGGTCAAGTGCGCTAATGCGTTCATGTACGCTATTTATTCGGTTGTGCAGTCTGCTGTTTAGAGCTGCTCCCCCGGCTATCGCTGCTATCGATAGACTCACTAGGGCTTCGATCATTTTTCAGTGATACGATAGGGATGATGTCGTGACATAACACTTCTACCCGGCTTCCAGGACGAAAGGTAAAACCAGCTTTCATAATTTCTGTGCATTTTAATGCTCTAGCTAGTTCGTACTCAAGGCGCATTTTTTGTTCGTGTCGGCTGGCTATCTGTTTGCATAACTCAATCATACCGCCGTCTAGCGGCACCATAAAATTAAGCTGTGCACCATAGTTGTTAGAACGAACATATCCATCAGATTCGTTTGGTACAGTGTCGTTGCCCATATAAAATGGACTGAACGTCATTGTAGATCCGTTACACGAACTATTAGGACCAAACATCTGTCTACTTGGTGCGCCGTTGTTTTGGAACTGCACTGCCTGGTTAGTTACGTTACCAGTAGCAGCAGCTACAGGGCTAGAAGTGTTTTGTACTTTTGGATCTTCTGCATACGCAGGTGTTACTGCGAGAAAATAGAGAGCGAGGTAGTGGTAGAGGTGGACTCGATGGTTTCGTTGATGTCGATCGTTTCTACAATGCCTGCGTCTCGGGTTGTGATCTCCAGAGAGAAAGGATCTCCAGAAGTTGTTACGGAAAATGTTGTACCGCTGCCAGAAATATCTGCGCTGGGTGTAACGTTTGAACCACTCCATGATGAATAATCACCACCATAGACTTCAGTTTCGATAGTACGTTCAATGTCAATCGTGGTGGTGGTAGTAGATTGCATTGACCCCTGGGTAAACTGTGGGGTAACAGTTTGAGCTGATGCAGGCGCAGCCAACAGCAGCAACAGAAGTAGCTTTTTCATTCCTTTTTTTCACGGGTAATTGAGAAAGTTGCTAGAGTGCCACTTAAAATTGATGCAACGTATGTCGGATCCATCTTCGGCATCCAACCTGCGTAGCTGGCAGTCAGGAGTCCTGCTGACCAGACGAGGACGATGAATTTGATGAACCCTTCTTTTTTGTTATCTTTGTCCATGTTTGTTTAAAAACAGGTTTCATAACAGTAACCAACCACTTAAACATAGAAGTGGCAGTTAGGGTGGCTGCAACTGACACAACAGCAGTTGTAGCTGCTGTAGTTAACACGATCCCATCAGGCACCGGAACATCTAATTCTGTGTACGGAACACGTACTGTAGGAACTTCAGGTGGTTGAGGTATGGGAGGTGTAGGTGGTTTTGCTTTTTCTTTGTCGGATTGTGTAGTTCCTTTGACTCCCGGAGGTGGCCGAAGGTCGCTAGGAGGCACCACAAGCGGCTTGTATGAGGGCAAATCCGCTCGTGGGACATCTAGTACCGGACGGGGTAAAACAAGGGGCTCAGGGAGCCGTAGAGACGGTAGTACCGGCGGCTCACCTAAGTCCATCAGACGTATTCAGAGATGTAGCACTTACCGCTGTTGCTAGTAGTGCACTTAACAGCGATGTAAGAACCAACAGGAATAGTGATGTACACACGCTCGTCGGTTTTGACAAAGTGATTGTCGTCGTCGTTAGCGGTAACCTCTGCAGTCAAACTAAATGCAGTGTTAACAGTGTTGTGAGTAATAGTAATTACAGCGCCGCTGCTAGTAACAGTAAACGCTGCGCCAATAGTAGCATCAGCGTTAAGTGCATCTTTTACGCTAGCTGCCACGTTATTCAAGGTAGTAGCTGCAGTGTTACTTTGATCTGCAGCAGTCACCTCATAGGTCAAAGAAGTGCCGTCAACGACAACAGTCAGTTGGTCACCAACTTCGTAGAAACCAGAAAGGGTTACCTTACGAACTTCAGCAACACCAGACGATGCTGCAGTTACAACCGCAACAGCTTCAGCAGGAGCACCTTCAGCTACTTGAGCTGCGTTACCGATGCCATAGTAAATGTCGTGACCAGTAGGGTGGATGCTGATACGACGGCAATCGTGGCTAAGCTGCTGACTTACAGAAGTAGATCCGGTGGTAAGTTCATACGCCTTAGTTGGCGTTTGATAAGCAGGGATTGTTACAGAAAAAGTCATTTGTTAGGAAAAAGTCCGTTTTCAATAAACGTTACTGCCTGATCATCGACAGTATTGTCACTTTGCTCTGCCAGTTTGCGGAGCATGTCAACAATGAGGCGCTTTACTTTGTCGCTACCAAGGAACGACATCAATACGGGACGGATAAGAGCGATCATTGTAATAAAAAGGTAGGGTTATCAGGACCAGGGTTTGCCAGATCCAGTAGTAGGTGTAGCTTGCTCAGTAAGTTGTGCGTTAAGTGCATCAACTACGGATGCAACCTGTTCTTTGCCAAGGGCTGCTTTGACCCAGCCAACGACAGTCTCTTCAGTCAGGTCAGCGTAAGGGGTAGTTACATCGCCTTCAAGACCGATAGAACCGTAAGCACCGGCGGAATACACTTCGTCATCAGAACGTGCATCGACGGTATAATGAACAGTATTAACGCGACCATCAGCAAGAGTGCGGTCGAGATTAGCAACTTTCCAAGTAATAGTAGACATGATTAGTTAATTTTAGGGTGGATAATGTTTTTATTCTTCAGGATCGCCCGCAGATTCAGTAGCTTTTGCAGAAGCAATAGAAGCCTTGTAAGCAGCAATAACCTCAGATGTCCACAAAGCGTTAGCAATGTCTTGGACCTCCTGCGCCTCACCACTTACATCACTACCAGGAACAAGTACATGGCGGTGATAGCTGCGTGCCAACTCAACGCCATCTTCTTCGATGACTGTAGCTGTTCGGACTTGAATAGTTTGGTTAGGAAGAATTTCTTCCTTAAGTTCGGTTCTTTTTGTAATAGCCATTAAGATTATTCTCCAAATAAAATAGGTTTAGGCTACACGATAACTAATCGTGCAGAAAATATCAGCACTGTTGCTACTTTTGTCCGTAACCTCTAGAGCAGAATCTGTTGTGTCATCCCGTACTGTAAGAATCTCCAATACGGCAGTGTTTGGATCGTTACGAACGGCTATTGAAACAGTGGTTGACGCAACATTGAATTGGTCAAGAACAACACTGCCGCAAGCATAGCTACCGTTATCGGCACTGGCAAAGGGTAAATTGATATTTATATTGCCGGCTCCTGCACTGTCTGTGGTTATATTTGTTAGCTTAACTGTCACATTTACCATGTCACCAATTTTTGTATAGTGACCCGTTCTGGTGGCATAAGTATAAGTTCCGGCAGTAGTTGACCCTGAAAATACAGGATCATAAGTGCCCTCTTCATAGTCATCCAGCGTATTAGCTGCAGTGTCATTGACGCCAGCTCCTAATACGATGCCATTGTTGAAAGAGACATTGCCAGTGTTGTGGATTCTCATCCTCTCCGAAGCCGTGTTCGAGCCAGTAGGAGTAGTTGAGAACGTTAGAGATGTTGGCGAGGAGCCAGTTGAGTGAGTAATAGAACCAAAACAACTGATGCTTGCACAAGCCACTGAGCCCGTTGGACTATCATTTGAACCAAAGAAAATGTGACCAATATCATTACCAGCATCAACGGATGTATCATTACGGGCAATAAGTAGTTCACCGCCGCCATTGTCAACGACCTGCAAGTTGCCTCGGACAAAGTTGCTATCCGTCCCAATCAACACCCGCCCCGAGCTGTCGATTCGCATCCGCTCAGTATTCCCACCTGTGCTAAACGAGAGATGCCGCTGCCCTCTAATGGCTAAATCTTCTACAGCGCCACCGGTGACGAGCTGGTTGGCATTGCCAATAAAGCCAGTCACTGCTTCAGAATCAATCGCTCCACTGGAAAATGTGACATAATTGCCTGAAACGCCGTGGAATTCTGCTGAAGGGGCTGAAGATCCTGTCGATAGCCTGAACTTGGCCTGCTGAGCCAAGGCGCCAGTAACACCCAGAGAAAGGTTTCCAGCGCTATCAATTTGCATCCGCGGAGTTGTGCTGCTATGACCGTCCGCTGTTGTAGAAAATACGAGCTTTGTAGGTTTATCGTCATTTGCGTGGTCTCCATCCGCTTCTGCAATAATTTCTGCGCATTGTTGATAGGTACCGCCGTCATTGCCGTAAAACCTTATTGCTCCAAGATCATTTCCTGTACTGATAGACGAGTCATTGCGCCCAAGAGCAATGATGGCTGTACTGGTGTTTACTACTTGAAGGCTTGAAGTGGCTCCCGTATCAATTGCGCTGATCGTTCCAACCAACAACCGCCCAGAGCTGTCGATACGCATCCGCTCCGTAGTGCCCGTTCCTCCGCCGTTTGTAGAAAATATGAGCCTTCCCGGCATGTCTGCACTCCCAGGAGTGCCGTCAATTTGACATTCAATATCAGCAGCACTCACCATCTTGCTGCCATCTGAACCTTGAAAAGCAATCTCCCCTACTTTGTCGTCATTTTGGACAACAACATTTGAACCTGCAGAAGTTCCACGCGATTTGCTTAAAGCAAAACCTGCGGGGCTGTCATCATTTGAATTACGAACGATATTTGCAAAAGCTGTTTGAAAGCTGGTGCCTTCAATCTGAAACTGTGCATCCACACCACTTGCGTTGTTGAAGTTTGCGTCTCTAGAACTAGACGTTCCCACGAGAAGCCTGCCCGAGCTGTCAACCCGCATTTGCTCAGCCCCATCGCCGCTATTAAAACGAAGATGCGCCCCAGACTTATCAGGGCCGATCTGCATCTCATTACTATTGTGATTCCAACGAACTGCTGCTCCTACAGCATCAGTGGCGTTGCCAAAAAATATTGCTGAAGTGTTGTTGCCATCTGCCGCAAGAATACTGATGCCAGTGTCACCATTATTCTCAACGATTAAATCATCAGCACCAGCGTTTGCAGTTACTGACCCGGCTGAAGCTGAATGAACGTGAAGCGTGCCATCAGGCGCCGACGTTCCAATGCCAACCTCTGCTTCCAGTACAATATCACCAGTACCGTGTGGGTCAATAGTAATATCACGGTTATCAGAACTAATAATTTCAAAAGTAGATACGTTTAGATTACCGCCGAGTGTTGGTGCAGTATCCTCGCTCAATTGTGCAAAGGTGTTATCATCTACATACTGTTTAGTAGCTGCATGGCCGTCTGCAGTAGGTGTACCAACGTTGATAATTTTATTACTATTAACGTCGATTCCTCCAGTACTAGCTGCATTTAGCTGTAGAGCACCACTACTGGTAGTAATTTGCTTAGTACCCATGTCCAGGTTAGCACCGACAACAGCATCGCCACCAACGTTTACCTCAAGTGTACCAAGGTCAACCTTAAACGAACCGCTATCTACAGCTAAGGTACCAGCCTGTTGGTCAACTGTAAAGAAGTCACCAACTTTGAAAGTACCTTTATGATCGGTAATAGCCGTCCAAACTTTACCATCATTTTTTTCGATGATTTGGTTGCTATCAATAGGCACGCCACCATTTTCAGGCAAAGCGGTATAGTTAGTACCACTACCAACGTACTCCATTGTGTGACCACTAGAAGCGATCATGGACCGAAGGAAGAACGACACAGCAGCGTTGTCACTTACTGCACCATCGAGTCCCTCGTTAACGCTTCTGTCAGAGGTAGATGGACGACTAATTTCTACAGTAAATCCAGCCCCACCTTCACTATCAGTACGAGGAGTAGCACTTAGAACAGGATAAGTAACGCTGTTTACAGTAACCAACATATTATTTGCTGGTCGAGTTGCATCACCAAACCAATCAGACGCAGCAGTAGGTGCGTTGATGTTGAAAGTAGTAGCTTCATCAGCTGCAGCACCATCTACGTTAGACGTAAAAATGGCTGTAGGAGATTTACCGTCAGCAACCAAAGCAAAGCGACCGAAGTCAGTGGTAGATGCTGCAAGGTTTGCTTGACCACCATTTAGACACGTAATATGTGCGTGGTTAAAGAACGCATAGCTGCTAGTGCATTGTGCGTAACCGTTGTTGGGAACAAAAATACCAGGACCATCCAGAGCAGTGTGGGTGTAGCTATCACACACCATTGAACGCAACGGACTCGCAGTAGCAGGTACGCTTCCGTCAACCAAAATACCGCCTCCAGTAGGAGCAGAATCTAGGTCACCAGCTGCGCCTTCACCAGGAACATGAGGGCTAAAATTAGCAGGAACGTTGTTAATCTGGCTGTCACTAAAGTTTGTACAATTTTGGATGTACGGAGACTTTTTGATAGTTGCGTTAGGTAAGAACGCAAAGTTCCAACCTTGGTTAGGAGGCAAACCATGTGTACTATCTGTATACAGAGACCCACTAGCACCACGTGTACCACTGGCCTTAAGACCAGTAAGTGTCAAGTTTTGGAAGTATGAACCGCTATTAACGCGGAACATAGTTTGCAATTCTTGAGAGTGCGGACTATCTACGTCATAAGCATCTCTATCAGCTTCTGGGATCAGAGGGTGAATGATACATGTACGCAGCGATTGTCCAATAATACCGACATCATTTTTTTCAATGTCAAGCGGCAGGGTCTCAGCGTAAATGCCGGGTGCAACAGAGACGATGCTTCCATCACCATCGGCATCACCGTTAATGTCAGAAAGTGCAGCTCTGATTGTTTTCTTAGGACGACTAATACGGTGACCATCATTGCTGTCGTCACCGCTACCAGCGTCAACGTAAACAACCTTTGGTTGGTTGCTAAACGTACCGCCAGAGGTAATAGCACTCCAGGCAGAACCAGTCCAAACAGACAAGGTTAGGTCATCGTTAGGATCAACCCAGACTTGACCAACACCAATACCGTCAGTAGCAGTTGGTGCGTCGTTTTGGTAATAGTTGTTGAACCTGCGAGTAGCAGCTTGTGCAGTAAAGATTTGATCATCAGTACCAACTTGATCGTTATCTGATTCTTGCTCAGAAAGAGTAATTTTATCAGAATCTTTGATGCGATCAAAGTCAACAGAGTTAGCTGCAATGCCAAGAGTTACTTGGCCGCCTGTGGCAGATTTTGTAAGACCTGTGTTATTGACAAGGACGTCATTTTCAATAGCTGTGTCAATCTTAGAATCAACACGGTTATCAATAGCTGCAGTGGTAGCAATCGTGGTGTCGTTATCAGGCCAAGTCTCAGCCGCTACGATAGTCTCAGTGCCATCATCGAAGTAATTATCTTCTAGGTACTGCTTGGTAACAGCGTCTTGTGCATTCACAGGATCAGCCATATCGGTAATCCTGTTACTGTTCATATCGACGTTAGTGTCGAACTCACCGTCAAACTTAGTAACAAACTGATCTTCAATTTCCTGAGCAGAGTACAGTACCTGCAGGAAATCATCATTAAGGTCCTGAGCACGGATGGCAGAGCCCGCAAAAAATTCATTGCGAACTCCGCTATCAATGTCCGTATCCCTAAAGATCCTTACGTTATTAACACCGGTTGGAGGTGCAGTAGTAAACGTAATCTCAGTAAGAGTCGAAAACGTGTAATCAGTGTCTTGAGTTTGTAAGGTACCTCCGACAGAAACTTTAACGTCGGATTCCTCTAGATATTCAAATGGAATTGTAAAGGTGACGTCAGAGTTGTCACCATTGTAAAATACTTCAGTTGTAGCCATTACACATTTTAATGTTTTAGGTTACGGGTGGTTAATAATTAGTCATTGTTTGAACGGTGTAAGGAGGAGCTTCTCCCATACGTTGAGCTGCTTTGTTCCTATCAGCTTGGTAAATACGTTGCTGAAGATCGTCCTGCATTTCTTGCGGCAATCGAAGTTCTGCAAGTTTCTTAGCTTCCTTTGCTGCTGCATCGATGTTAATGTAAAGGTTGTCATAAATCTTTTCATCGATGTCTTTACCGTTCTTTAGTCGAAGACCGTGAATAGTATCAACCCATTCATCAGCATCATAGATACTCATATAGTAAGCAATACGTTCCCTAAAGTAACCATCCTCACCCATGATCTCAAACAGCTTAGCCTTTTCTTCAGCCGTGTACTTAACACTGTTTTCTGCCACGTTAAACACGGGACGGGTGTCGTACTCAATCTTTGCAAGGAAGTCAGCCTCAGGACGAGGTAGTCCTTCGTAGATCTTCATAGGAGACCAAGCGTTTCTAGCACGAATCCACGGGTTTTCTGGATAACCAACTTTTCTACCGTAAAGCCAGTCTTTAAGTTGAGGCAATGCACCTTCAGGATCGATAATGTCTGCTACACCGTTTTTGTTACGAATGTGGGCACCAAGCTCGTTTTCTACTACTCGCAGACCGGGTGCAATAACTTTACCAAGGTCACGTCGTACACCGTGAAGCGGTGCCATAGGACTAATAAAGTTAGCAGCCCAGCGAGTCCGAGCACCACCGTCGCCACGAAGGACGTCGAACATAGGCTCAAGACCAGCAAACATATCACGGCTAGTCAACGAAGCAGCTAGCACAAAGGTAGCTTTTTCAAGGAACCGGTCTGGGTCAGTAACACTGGTAAAGTTATCCATGACGTCAACAGTAAATGCCATCCAGTCACCGACAGGACCAAGCCAATCGTAGCTGTGCCAGTTACCATCATCATCCATATATGTTTTCTTCTGGTACTCTTGGGCTTCCGCACGAACGGCTTGACGACCTGGGTCGAAGTGACCGTTACCACGAATCCTGCCTTGCAGGAACATACCAAAGGCAGCCATAATAGCAGCAGTACCAATAGCTTTCTTACCACGCAACTCTGCACGAAGACCGTCAAACTCAGCTTGTGTGGCTTTAAGACCACGAGGCTTCATAAGCTTTTCAAGCTCGTCTGCGGTAAACCCTTCCATCGGTGTGTTAAATACAATCTTCCTGTAATCATCCATAAAAGCGGTGATTGGACTGTATGTACCGAAAGTAGAGACAACGTTAGCACTGGTTTTAGGAAACAGTACAAACGGTTTCATCCAAGGGTTTTGCTTAATAAGATTGGTAAACGACCGGACACGAGGAGTGTCAAGGTTAAGTGCAATCTCAGAAGTTGCATAATCAACGTAATCATTTTTGATCAGACCCTTAGTGTCAAACATGGAGTCGTAGTACTCCTTTGACTTAGCCTTAAAGGCTTCAGGTGTCATCTCAAGACCTTCGTCGATAAAGTCGTCGTAAGCCAGCATACGGGCTCGACCGTTAGCCAGGACAGCACGAGTAAATCCGTCAAACGCTGACATGGCGTTAGCACCAAATCTAAGGATAGGGTTGTTACCAACAGCTTCTAAAGTTTCTGCAATCTCTAACAAAGCAGCTGGACCATCTTCACCACGTTTAGATGCTGCATCAGCATAAGCCCGTAGAAGATCCATTGATTCTGAATTACGCACCGCCAGGTCGTCACGGACCATATAGCTCACGCTGTTCGGATCCTTAGATGCCATGGTAAATACTTTGCCCATGTGCTTAGTGCCTTTAACAAAGGAATCAAGGACACCAGCGTAAGCAGCAAAACCACGTTTAAGTTGACGTATATCACCACCAAGAACAGCACCACCAAGATGAGCAACTGGTTTAGCGATCATACCACCAACGTTACCAAACAACGCTTTTGTTGGCGTACTAAATGCCGTAAGGACAGAGTTGTAGTAATTAGAATACAAACCCTGAACAATAGCGTTAGGAATGTCAGGATGGTCTTCCCATACTGCTTTTTGAATAGCAGGTAGGCTTTCTTTGACATATAGGTTAAGTTTAGCCATGGTATTGATGTCACCATCGGAAAACTCATAGGCAAGCCTAAGGGGATCAAAGAACTCAGGACGCTCTTCTGCAATAGCCTTCAGTGTATTTACAAACCGTTGTGCCTCTGATGCTTGTTCAGCAGCCAGCTCATCAGCGGTTTTAGCAGCTTCACGGGCTGCATCTGCAATAGCTTCGACGCTGTTAGGATTACGTTTCCAAGTGTTTAGGAAGTTCAGTTTTTGACCACGCATGGACTTAGCCAAACCAGTCTCCATAAGGAGATAACCCAGTCGGTCAAAGATACGCTCTTGTGCCTGTTTAACAGCAAGCGTACCCTCCATATTACGTGCCTGCTCAGCAATGTCAGAAACCTGACCAGCCAAAGAAGTTGTCAGATATGCTTGTGCTTTTTCAGCATCCATATTGACATAGTCGTCAAGATATTTCTTGATTGCTTTCATACCAGCGTTAACACCTTCGTCAGTCAAGACAGCAGTCTTTTGACCAAGACGTGTGTATTCTTCTTTAAACTCACCAAGCATAAGCTTGAGCCAACCAGGGTCAGCCTGTGGATCAGAAAGCAACTCAGCTAGACGTGTGCCAGCCTCGTCAATCTCTCTAAATCCAATCTTAGCTCCGTCTGGCAGGAAAGCGTCGTACTCACCAGCTTTACGGATCTGCTCTTTAACTGCGTCAACAATAGACCGCTTAGGCAGTTGATCTGCTTCCAGTCCATATTTAAGTGCAGCTTCAGAAACCAGGCTACGCAGCCTGCCGTGTACAGTACCTTGATTGTTAGCAATGCGTACGGCGTCCACACCAGCCCCTACAACGCCCATGTCGTCCACGGTACGTGTACCAACCTCATCAGGATGGAAAACGTCGTGTACGCCCTTTGTAGCTTCTTCTGGAGCAGCGTTCTTAGACAGTGCAAGTTCACCAATCTCATTCAAAGATTCTTCTGTTTTAGCAACAGCAGCTTCCATGTTATCCATGAACGCCTTAGGATCAACGTCCTCTTCAGCCCGTGCAAACGCTTTGGCTGCAGATTCATCCTTAAATACGTAGTCAGTTACGCTACGTGTACCACGGATAGCACGCATAAGCTTGACACTTGCCTCTAACCAGCTAGTGGTAAAGCCCAGCATAATGCCTTCGTTACGGTTCTTTGCAGCCCACACGTCAGGTGATTCACCGTCAAGTGTAGCCCAGTCGCTAGGAATCCAACGATAGGTCATCGGCCAAGACTTCTTAAGCCAGCCAGCAAGGTTGTCATCAACAGAGTTAAGCTTGTTAGTAGAGTCAACGTAGGCACCAACACCTGTGTCAATGCCTAGTTCTGCCATCCAACTGCCAGCACGTGAGGTTTTAGGAAACCGAGTAGAGATAGCTGTAACAGGTTTCGTTGCAGAAAGAGTACCTACAGCTTGCTTACCTGCCTTACGCAGCAAGAGAAACGGAAGAATAAAAGAGCTTATCTCACGGATGCTTTGTGCAACTTCGTTCTCGTACTTAGGCATCCTACGAAGATTAACACCAGGGATCTTATTAAATTCGTCGTTTACGTAATCGCTAAAACCTGTACCTGGTGCCGCAAGGATGTCAGCAGCAGTATCGAAAAACCCTCTAGATTCATTCATCCCACTTTTAGAAAGCGGGTCTTTCATGTACATCTCTTCAGCAAGCAACTCCTGTTCTGTTTTACCAGCAGGTTTTGCTTCTGTTACTTGTGCTACTTCAGGTTCTGCTACCTCAACTTCTGGATACAGTTCTGACAGTTTTTCAGAAATAGCATCAACGTCCAGCTCTACCTCTTGATCTTCAACTTCTTCAGAATCAATCGGCGCAACATCTGTTTCTTCTGTTTCTTCTGGTTTTGCCAAAGCCTCAGTGAGGTCTGGCATTGTAATTTCAGTTAAGGGATCGTAGTTCATTGATTACCTCTCATAAGATCACGAGTAGCAATCAGTGCTTCTCTAACTCTTTCTCTAGTAATTTTGGCTTTGTTGATACCATCTTTGTAATAGCTTTCACCATTACGATATTCAATAGAAGCAAACTCCATTGCCATTTGATCAATAGCAGTTTCTATATCAGCACTCTTGCCTTGCAAGAAATCAGAGACAGCTTCTCTGCCCGTTTTATTTAGCAAAGTTGCCATAAACATTTTTTCTTGGTTTTCAGGAGTAAACTTGGCATCGGCTGGAAGACCTGCCAAATCTGCTGCTCTTTCTGGGTAAAGGAATTGGAACGTACCAACTGCCACAGAATCACGTCCGTCAGCTAGTTTTTCTTTTTGGAATTCTACTAGCTCAGTACGAATCTCCATGTCAAGCATTTCTGGATAATTTTCATTTGGGAACATAGAATCATACTGACCCTCTCCCTCAGTAACCAGTGTGCTGATTGGATTCTTAACTGGTTGAGTGCTAGGACGGTTTGGTGTAGTAGGCTGTACAACAGCTTGGAACACTGAACGAACAGGCATTTCCGCTGTAGGACCATACTTAGCAGGTTGGGTGTAAAGCCCTCTACCTTTCAAGCCAACCAGGTCCGCCATCATCTGACGTTTTTGTGAAGTAGTAGCAGCACGTTGCAAGAACGCAGGAGCTTGCGGTATTTCACCTGGTTGTAAATCACCGTAGCCCTGAGCTGCAGCAATAGCAATTTGCATAGGGTTTTGGATTACACGTTTACCTACAGCTTGGTTTATTTTTGTTTGTAAGCTAGTAAGTACAGGATCAATCTGACCAGTTGCTGAAAAGTTTGCGATAGCATCTGATGCAGCTTCACGTGTCATAGACAACTGTGGTTGTGCTGCAATTTGACTGAGCACACCTTTCTGGGTTTTAGCTCCAGATGTAATGGTACGTACGTTGCTGTTTTGTGTAACCTCAGCTTGGTCTACAGCAGGTACTGGGAAGTTATCAAAGTTACCGTTTTTAGGGTTAACGTAGTACTTATGTGTATCGTCTTTGCTATCTTTTTGCCACTGTGACATGGCTGCATCCCGTGCTTGGTCGGCAATGGCTTTAGCAGTCAATCGGTTTTTGGGATCTAACTGATTATTCTTTTCGATTAGCTCAGCATACTTGTCATCAAAAATACCTTGATAATACGCATTGACTTGCACAGCTTGACCCTTTAGGTTGCCCAAAGGATCGACCATTGTACCTTTCGTAGCTCCACCGATAGTGGTAGAGATCTCTTTTGAGTTAATCTTGTACTCAGGAGTTTCTATACGTTTTACTGCTGCTTCGATTTTAGAACCATATTCTGATCTTACAACATCGTTAAGGTAATAGTCTGCAGTAAGGCTAGCGTTACCAGTAGCCAGAGCAATCTCTGCCTGCTCACGTAGTTGATTTAACTCATCAGCACCATAAGATCCTACACGGATCTGTTGGTCAATGACCTTCAACATATCACTGACATCAATGCCCAGTTCTGCGCCTCGCTGCCTGACAGTTGTTTTGAAGGCAACAAAGTCAGAGACAGACTTAGGGTCGTCAGGGTTAGGTGCGCCGAACTCAGCAATAGCAAACTTAAGGTCTTGTGTATCTGCCTTCAGCTGGTTAGCTAAATATACACGACGCTTGTCACGATACGTACGCATCAACTTACGGGCTTGCAAAGGAGCACGCTCCATAAAGGTTTTGCCGTCTGCAAACTGAGCTTTCATAATAAAGTCACCAAGCATTGAAAACTCAGCGCCGTTTTCTGCAGCAGTGCCGATAGCATTGTTCAGTCTTTTGTAAAACTCAGCAGGAGTATTGGTAAGGTTGATGCCTTTTTCATCATACATACTGGCAGCATCGACTTGAAACTCACCAAGAGCTTTCATGTTGCCCTTTGAGAATTCATCAAGCATATTTGTGTAACCAGCGGTAAACCTGGCTTTACCGTCGTTAGCCCTGGTGTTACGTGAATATGCTGTAGAAATAGCAGCATCAGTTTTAAAACCGATAGCCATTTCTTTTTGAATCAAGTCGTTATTGGTATCAGCCAACAACTCATGTCCCATAAATGCAGTACGCAAATGAGACATAATTTGCTTGTGTTGATAGTCAGGCAGGTTCTTTTGGTTGATAGCTACTTCTACCAGCTGACCGTTTTCGTTCTCTACCATTACCGTAGAGTCATTTGTTTCAAGCTGTGTCTTCATCCAGTCAGGATACACATTTGTAAACATATGCTGAGCAGTACGTCTACGCAGTGCAACCTCTCCGTGATTAGAAAAACCAAGGATACCACGTACTACATCGTAGTTATTTGTTTTCTGTGCAGCTTCTGCTGCTCCTGCTTTAGTGATATTATCCTGGGTTTTTAGCTGCTGTTCAATAGAAAGCAGCTCACCGTTTTGAGGAATAAGACCCTGCTCCAGCATCTGGTAGTACCGGTCATCGGCACGTGCCAGCTGGATTGCAACGTCTGTTTTCTGCAGCTCAATAGCAGTGCTAACAGCTTTAGGAACCAGCTCAGCAAACTGTTCTAAGAAAGAACGGTCTTGCATACCGTAGTCTGCCTGAGCGTTAGCCTTACCGCTCTGCGATAGGTTGGCAAAGCTTTGTTGAATAATAGATAGGTTCTGAGAAAGTTGCGGGTTAGGATCAGGAAGCTTAAGTGGATCAAACGCTTGCGATTGAGCAGATGCCTGAAACTGAACCTCAGAGAGTTCTGGTAGTTTCATAGTTATCCCGTAGGATTATCCAATAGTATTAGAAGGTAAGAATGAGCCACTAAGCAGCCTTGGAGTAGCTGGCTGTGGCACGTTTACTTTTTTGGTAAAAACTTAGAGTCAGGGTTAAACGCCATATCTGCTTGTTTGTACACACCCAAACCAGTCTGGATGCCACCCATGATCTTCATAGCAGTGTTGAAGAAACCACCACCACTACTGATCGGTGCGTTGTATCCACGTGCCTCTAGCTCAGCAATAGGTGCACCACCGATGATAGGTTGAGACGTAGCAAGGTTAGCCTGCTCTAGTGCGCCAGAAATACCGCCGATATTACGACCGTACTGACGTTGAGCACTTGCGATACTTTCGACAAACTTAGCATTGTTACGACCGTAGTCGCCAAGAGTTTTGATAGCTCGGGCTCTGTCTGCGCTTTTCCCGTAGGATTCAGTTGCAGCAGCATAGCCTTCGGCTTCATCTAGTTGACGCAGCAAGCCTTCCTTTTGGAAAGCAAACGACATCATCTGTTCTGCAAACTTAGCTTGTTCGGTTTGGAACGAAGCATTAGCAGCAGCATAGTTTTCATCAAATTGTTTGTAGACTTGTTGTACCGTACGCTCGTATGCACGTGCACGGTAGTCATTCATTATCTGCGTCTTCCGACGAGATAGTGTGTTTTGGTATGCTTGTGCGCCAATTTGTGCGGAGTTGTCAGGTCGTCCGCCAAACATAGATGCAACGCCAGAAGCAACACCGAGTACAGCTCCGATTGCCATTAGGGTCTAGTCCAATAAAATTCCTTTAGATGTTCGTTGACAAACCAGTCAGGATGCCATCGTCGCCAACGTGAAAACGTTTTCCATTGTTTTTCAGGGTCAGCACTTGTACAATCTATAAAGATCGTATCTCCTGCTGGTATCAACCAACGTAATCTAAGGACTTCATTGAACCCACGTGGGATTGTCTTGAAGCCCTCAGTACCGGTCATGTGTTTGTGTAAAGATCTTCGGCGTCGATTTTGTTTTACGTGATACCAGTCGTTTATCTGTCGTCTGGATTTACCTACACCAAAACCTACCTTCCACACCACTGCACCGCTAGGCATCTTGTCCCATGGTTTGATAAACACTTTACATAGGTGTTTACCTACTCTAATGGTGGATGTCAGGGTACGGCGGTGTGGTCTGTAAGTCATGATCGGCGGTAGAATCGACGGTTGTAGTTACCTTCCCATACAATGTTCAGCAAGCTGATTGGGAAAGGAGTGTCTCCAATAATTTTGATAGTTAGGTTTTCGTTACGCTGGTAGATAGGTACGTCATGCATAGCAGATGAAGCCAAGTTAACGTTGTTCAACACATAGGTGTTAGGCAGTGTAACGTTGACCACGTTGCTCCAGCTATCCCTACCAGTAATGTCAACCTTGTAGGTAACAGGACCGCTAAGCCCAGTAGATACCTTGATACGATGCAGGATTAGATCAGCCGTGCTATCAGCAATAGAACGTTGACCTTGTGTTTCTGTAGCGTACAGGGTAGGCAATTCAACCTCCATATCATACACATATCCGATAACCAAATCACGTCCACGGTAATCACCGTCTAGTGTTACTTGGTTGCTAGATATATCAGCATCTTCAAAGTAGAACACAGAACCTTCAGCTTCACTGGTTGCAGAAATGGCATCACCAATGTAGGTACCAATGGCTACAACTGCTAGCTTCTTACCAGTGATGTGATCGAAAGGCAGTGTCACTGTAGTCTTATTTGTTGAAGACGAGTAAGATCTAAATGGATTGATGTTAAACATATCCAGACACACGTCTGTTTTTTCACCCGTAGGTAGCGTCAGGTAACCTGATTCACTAGCCTGTGTTAGGTCATACGATGTCAGATATACGTTACTGCCAGAGCTAGTCACAGCATAGTACGTAGTCTTGTCAAAGAACTGCAACCGCAGGTCTCCAGTAAGCTTCCACTTGTACCAGGTCTGAACTCGGTTATCGCCTTGAATAAAGAACCTATGTTGATAAACAGTATCGCTACCAGCTTTACCAAGTGAGATGATCGACATGGCTGGTGAGGATACCATTGTGTCAATATCACTAGGTACGTATTCAGGTACGTTTTGTGTAGCCTCATCAATCGATGCAGCAGCTTCTTTCTGAATGTTAAGCATAACAAACAGCTTGCTGTATAGATTAGATTTACTAATAAATGCTTGAGCTGTACCGACAGCCACAGCATCTACAGAAGGATCACATTCAAACGTACTGATAGTGTTGATTTTAGTTGTAGTAGGGCTCAGGACATCAGCGTCTGTAGATAAAATAAACTGTTCATTAGGACCAAACACGATCAAACCAACGCTGGTAGCCAGTGTGTAGTTCAACGAAACAGGACGTGCAGAAGTAGCTTGAAGGTCAATAGGATCGTCAGCAGCAACCACCTGAGAGCTGTTAGCAAAGAAGTTGAAATAATCACCAGCACGGCTCATGATCACAGCTTCGTTAGACAGCAACCCAAGACGGTTACGGTAGAAGAACATGTTGTTGATCTTCTTACCAATAAAACTAGGGATAGGGTTGGTGTCGTTATCACCTACCAACCGGTCACTCCAATCTACAGGCTCGTATTTGAAAATACCATTAGCTTGACGTACGAGCTGGTGAGGCATGGTTGTCTCATCAATCTCAAATTCAAGACCAGGACCAATAGTCTCTTCCCATACACCAGGACCTCGATTTGCATTGTTGCTAGTTTTAAATTCTACGTATACATCATCAGCATTTATGTCGTCACTGTTAGTAACTCTAACAACGTAACCATTTTCACACTGATTAGGAAGACGTGATGCTAAGTTAATCTGGTCTTGGAAGGCAAACAAACCTTCTTCTGAAGACGAGCCAGAGGTACTAATTGTAAATGAACTGGTTCCACTAATGTAAATTCCAGGACCAACTTGTGTTGCAGTGATACCAGACATACCGTTAATATCACTTGTCAATGCAGCAGCAATACTGCTAGCATCAGTTGTGGCTCCTGCAACAGTATCTGGAGTACTATGGGTATGTGTAGTACTATTAACAGTAACTTTATAGTCTGCGTTATATGCAACAGTACGAATAACTACAAAGGCTTCATTTGCTTGTGCAGCAGACGTGGTAGACTTCATAGCCGCAGTCTTGTTTTTATTCAAGACAAACGTAAAGTCGTTGATTGTAAGGATTTCAATGTCTTCAGGATCAGCATCCTTTAGGTATGCATCAGAAGGGATGTTAGAAGCACCGATCTCACAAGCAGTAACTTCACTATCGTAGTCACCTTTTTCAGTAGACTCTGTAGACAATGCGTTATCGTAGGCAGTCTGAGCTGTACCCATGTCAGTCGTAGCTGTAGTCAGCTGACCAGATGTATGTGTAGCAGCTACGTCTTTCTCTACTTCGTACACACGATAACCATCACGCTTGAACCACGGATAGTCATCTGTACGATCGTTACCTAAGGCATAGCCTGTAGGCATAGAAGCGCCCTTAGCAATAGACCCAGCGTTAGTGCCTGCATCTTTAACGATACGCTGACCGTTATCAATACGCTCAAGCACACCAGACTTTAGAGTCTCTTCGTAGTAACCGTTCTTGTACGTAACATCTACGTCAAACAGGCTTACCTTAGTAGCAGTTTGACCATCGTTAGCTTTTTGGAAAGTTGACTGTGCTGTGTGTAGATCAGACAGCTCTGTATCTGTAGTAGATTGAGCTGTGTTGTATGTATCTAGATCAGACTTAAGATTAGTGATGTTGCAACCACTAGGCTGTCCAGTAGCAGCAGTGGTACCCATGTCCACAGCACGAGGTTTTCCATCGATCAAACTCCAGATACGAAACTGTCCGTCAGTGGTGTCATACTGACAAACATACTTTTCATTTTCATCCCGAAGGATTGGAAACCAACGTCCACGTGCTTCGGCATTGTAAAGTTCTGCTTCAAATTTACCACCTGGTCGCTTGAGCAGTCCGAGCGCATAATCAGGAAAGACGTTAGAAGCTTCTCTAACTTGACCCGGAAACTTAAGTTTGTCAGGTTGCTGGGACACACCCAGAAGCAAGTTAGGAATCCTTTGGGAAATAGTACTCATCGTGCAAGTGCGTTATATGGTTGATAGTTGTTGTAGTAATTCTCACCATCACGCCAACCAAAGATAGTGTATTCACCTTGGTTACAGTCGTACTCAACTGCAGTGGCACGGGTCATGATTTCTTGTTCTTGCAGTAGTTGGCTAAGCTGTGCCTCACCAACTGTTTTGATTGCAGACATACGTGCAGCTCGTGCTGTGATGTAGTTCTGAATCGGAGGCGGTACATCATCAAATTCATACAACCAGGTAATGTCAACCTTGATGTCTTTTTTGAATTTATATGTGTGGTGGAGTCGGTCGTAGAGTTTCTTTCCACGTCGTACTACATCAAAGTCATCACGATGTTCTTGTTCGTTGGTATCGACTTGTAGTGCGTTGGTAGGATACAGGATCTCTTCAGTTGTAGAGTCTGGTTTGAGCGTGTATTGGCGCTCCTGGTTAAACATCCAACCTTCACTTTGGACCTGCTTGTTTACTTCTCGCAGGGTGGTAAGCACGATAGCAACTTCAGGATTCTGAAGGTCAAGCGTGGTGACAGGAGCCTGTCCCACGGAGCTTAGGATTTGATTGACAGCATCCAGTTCGGTGGACGCAGCATAGGTGACAGGCATAGTAGTAATAATTAAAAAAAAGGGCTCCCGAAGGAACCCTTGTATAAGATCAAATAAAGATCAGAAAGCGGAAGGCTTGGTAGCGGTACCTGCGAACAGTTCCACACAAGCAGCAGGGTTCAGGTAGTCAGCGCCCATGGCGAGACGACCCAGAATCACGTCGCCCTGATAGATCACGGAGACGTCACCGCTGGTGACTTGGACTTGAGGTCCGATAGCTTCCACGCAGCCAGCACCTTCACGTTGGAAGATGAGACCACAGGAGTTTGCGAATTCGGTCTCTTCACCGTACTCGTTGTTGATACCGGTAACGTCGTTAGCGGCATCTTCCAGATCAGGAGACACGAAGGATCCGGTGTTGCCAGGATCGGTCACACCAGGGTTGGTAGCAGAGCCAGTACCGAACTTGGTACCATACTTGCTGAAGAACGGAATGTTCATGGACTTGAAGATCTTGATACCGGCGATCTCAACGATGCCGTTACCACGCTGACGTGCAGTACCCTGCTCGTCGCGGTTGATCAGACCAGAGTCGCCAACCTTTTGGATCAGCTCATAGTACTGACGAGGGTTCAGGACGCCGACACGGCCTTCCTGAGAGACACCCTTTTCATCCAGAGCAGCGGCGGCGTCATAGAAGGCTGCCACAAGCTTGTCAGAATCATAAGCGTCAGAAGCGCTGGTGGTAGAACCGACGCGGATCTGGGTACCACCGGGCTCAACGAAGTTGGACTTGGTGATAGGAGATGCAGCGCGAGCACCACGGGTAATCGCACGGAAGATCAGGCGGTCATACTTCTCAGCGAGAGCATAGCCGATCTTACGGGAGATCTCAGAACGCAGGTCGTAGTGAGCGAGAGTCTCATCCAGGTCGTAGACGAAGGCGCTGGAGATCAGCAGGTCGTCAACGGTGATGGTCTTCTCAGCCACCGGCGGTGCACCATCAGTGTTACCCAGGATTGCGTTGCCAGGGGTATGGTACTCAGCCGTGGTACGACCGGTGTAGATGAACTGCATAGACTTACCGTTGGTAAGCGTACGCTTGGTCACCAGGTCACGAGCGATAGCATTGTACTCGAAACCTTTGAACATTTCACCCGAAAAGAGCTTCAGGTAAAGAGCGCGGGCGTCACCCGCAGCGTTAGATTGACCAGGCCGTGAAAGGCTAGTGGTCAAATCAGAAGATTGATGTGCCATTATACAGGAGTAAGATTAAAATAGACTTGCTCCCAAACGTTTGGAAATTTTTGTTGCAAAATGTTGTGGTCTATCCCACCGTCTAGACGGTTAGAGGTATCGGCGTACCGGCTCTAACCAATGCAAGGGAGGTCCGACTCTGAGGTGCCTCCCAAGCTTTTTACAGAAGACCTTTAAGGCACTTCCTTTGTTTGCGACATTGCGGTTTCTTATCACCACAGTGACCACACCGTTTAAAAACTACCTGACCTGAAGAAGGTGTATAGGGAACCGGTGTAGCTTTTGCAAGTTTACTTTGATGCGGCATGTTAGTTTAAAACAGCTTTTTTGTAGGCTGTGCCACGGTAGCACAGTGCAACTTCTTTTTGTTCACGGAGCATTTTGTTATACTCTTTGATGATGAAGCGCTTTTCGAGATCAGACATAGTTCGTACAGGAATAAACCTAAGCCCCGTTCCATGCTTAGGCAGTCATGCGTCTATGGTTGACTCAAGTACCATTTTTGTAAACTGTGTTTCTAAGAACTCAATGTCCTGTTGTTCTTGAGGGTGACCACCAGGCCACTGTTTCTTATACAGTCGAAGTGCGTCACGTATAACGCGAGCACCTTCATCACAGACTCGAATGTCAAACATAGATGAACGTACGAATTAAATAATTACTTCTTTTTTGGTTTATTTTTCTTCAACAAATTTTGATAAGCTTCATTCTGCTTATCTCTTGTTTCAGAAATTTTGTTTCCAAAAAAACCTTTTAGAAAATCCTTACCGTGATCAGGTTTATGCATAATTAACCAATAGTAGGAGCAGTCAACGCTACAGGAGTAGTCTCAGCTGCTGCCAGGTCAAGCGGGAAGTTGTGGGCGTTGCGTTCGTGCATGACCTCCATGCCGAGACCAGCTCGGTTCAGGATGTCCGCCCACGTATTGATGACGTGACCTTCACGGTCTTGGATGGATTGGTTGAAGTTAAATCCATTCAGGTTGAAAGCCATGGTGCTAACACCTAGCGCAGTGAACCAGATGCCAACCACAGGCCAAGCAGCCAGGAAGAAATGCAGACTACGACTATTGTTGAAGCTGGCGTACTGGAAGATAAGACGACCAAAATAGCCATGAGCGGCAACAATGTTATAAGTCTCTTCTTCTTGTCCGAATTTGTAACCATAGTTTTGACTTACTTCTTCAGTTGTCTCACGGATAAGTGAGGAGGTAACCAGGCTACCATGCATAGCAGAGAATAGAGAGCCACCGAAGACTCCAGCAACTCCCAGCATATGGAATGGATGCATAAGGATATTATGCTCTGCCTGAAAGACAAACATATAATTAAAGGTACCTGAAATGCCGAGTGGCATTGCATCAGAGAAGGATCCTTGTCCGAAGGGATACACCAGAAAGACGGCACTCGCTGCTGCAACAGGTGCAGAGTAAGCGACGAAGATCCAGGGGCGCATACCTAGTCGATAGCTAAGTTCCCACTCTCGTCCCATGTAAGAATAGATACCAATGAGGAAGTGGAACACGACGAGCTGGAACGGACCCCCGTTGTAGAGCCATTCATCAAGTGTAGCAGCTTCCCAAATTGGGTAGAAGTGTAGTCCGATGGCATTGCTGCTCGGAACGACGGCTCCCGATATGATGTTGTTTCCATAGAGGAGGGAGCCTGCGACTGGTTCTCGAATTCCATCGATGTCTACAGGCGGTGCTGCCACGAAGGCAGTTACAAAACAAATAGTAGCAGCCAGCAGGGTTGGGATCATAAGGATACCAAACCAGCCAACGTACAGACGGTTGTTAGTGGACGTCACCCACTGGCAGAACTCTTCCCAAGTAGAACGAGACTGCCTCTGTGAAAGAATAGCGGTCATTAAAAGTGCGGTGTTGTAGTTTACGTGGGTATGTATTTGAGCACTTTAATGAAGCCCGCCCAAGGCTCACATCCAGTGGCGGGCTGTATAGATCAGAAGCTATACTTCAGACCAGCCTTGGTGCCATAGGTGTTGGTGTCATCGAACGCAGCCGACAGCTCACCATAGACGGAAAGCTTTTCGGAAGCGGCGACGGAGCCAAAGATCTTACCAGTCAACACGGTGTCCTGCTCGCCACCATCAGGGACGACAACAGAAGGACCACCTTGGATCCCCCAAGAACCGAAAGGACCTTCAGACTCATAGCCGACATGGAAGTCGGTAGTCTGACTGGTGAAGTCGGAGCCGGTAAAACCAGCGTTGTTCTCAACGTTCACGTAGGGACCAGCAATAGCGGCACCATGTGCCATGCCGAGGAGGAGACCGGAAGCGATAATAGATTTCATTAGGTTAGTTACTTTTTCTTTTTAGCAGTTTTAGCGGAGCGTTTGAAGTTAGCAGCCGTGGGTGCTCCTTTAGACCCAGGCTTTCTCATTTTTTCACCACTGCCAGCAGCAATGCGCTTGCGCTTAGCGTGGATGTTTGCGTAAAGACCTCGTTTTGCAGCCATGATTAGCATTTCCATTTGCGTAGTGCAAGAGCCTTCCGTGTAGGACGACCCTTGCTGTCTTTCATTGGTCCTTTGACACCAGACATGCGAGCGCAGAAGGACCGCTTGCGTGGACCACCGCCAGGCTGAGGAGCCTTGAGCTTTGATCCCGTCTCTCTATTGTACTTCTCACGGCCAGCCTTTGTCAAGCCACCGGAGCGAGATTTATGTTTGCCAATCTTCAGACTGACATTTTTCTTGCGGACCTTCTTACGTGCCATGTCACTTCTTCTTCATGTTTTTAACGATGGCCTTACGCACAGCGGCAGGCACACCTTTCTTTTTCATCTTAGCTGCAGCCGACTTAGGACGACCGACCTTTGAACCGTAAGTTCCTTTACCTTGGGGCATTACCAGATACCGGGGATAATTTGACCAGTGAGTGCATACGCTCCGAGCGCAGCCATGACGCCCAGCATAGCCAGGCGACCGTTCAGCTTTTCAGCCTTTTCGTTGTGGGTTTCAGTTACGTCCATGATTGTCATAGGTGGTTCTTTTGCGTAGAGGTTCAGACGACCCCTGTCTTCAGTTACAGCGGTCATCAGAAATTAACATCAGAGCGTTCAAGTTTTTCGATAACGTCTGCACGGTAGGCAGGGTCGCTATCATAGCGAGGATCAGACATAGCCCGCACCAGTTCAGCCTGGCTACGGAACACATCGTTACTTGATTGTGGTGCTTTACCTTGGAGCATACGTCCTTCGTATCCGTTTACATTGTCGTACTGAGCTTTGAGACCCTGTACTGCAAGACGGATAGCGTCAACGTTACCAGTCTCCACAAGGTTGTTGAAGGTCTCTGCCTGGGTTTCAGGCAAAGCATCAGCAACCCAGTTCATAAGTGTATCATACTCGGCTTCACCGCCGACCATGTTCTTAATACTATCTACATCAGAGTCAGAGATCTCAGCAGCCTCTGCCTGTGGTGTGACTTGTGCAGCCTTTGCTTGGATGTCAGCGTATGCCTTGACCAGGTCAGCACTGTTCATCTCAGAGAACTTGCCAATGACCTCATCAGTCAACGCTCCTTTCTCAGCAAAGATAGCAGATGCCTCTTGGATCAGCTCCACAGCGGGAGTGATCTCAATCTCAGTGACGCTACTAGGCTCTTCACTTTCAGCTTCTGCTGTGTCTGCTTCACCTTCACCTAGTTTCTTTTGCAGCTCTAGGTAAGCTTTCTCCAGATCTTGAGCAGACCTGTATTTACCAGCCAGGAGTTCTTCCTGGTCAGCCATCATCTTCTCACCAACGGCAAGAGAGTCCTGCTCTTCTGGTGTCAGCTCAGGTGCGTCTGCTTCTGTTCCGTCGTATGTAAGGGTTTCAGCCATCTTCAGGTGGTGGGGTTATTTGTGGGTTTTTAGATGGGTCCATCAAAGGAGCGTTAGCAAGCTGACCCATTTGATCAGCCATCGATTGTGCAGTGGCAGCGGCCTGCTGCTGTTGCATCTCTTGTGCCATCTCCTCCTCACTCTTCACAAGGTTGAGGACTTCAATACCTTGTGCAGCAGCCAGGCGTTTGATAGCTTCGGATGCATTGATAAACTTGAGCAACGCTTCTGGTCCCAAGGTCTGAGCAATAGTCTGGATAAACATCGTGAGACTTTGCTGATCTTGACCACGACCAAGAGCGTTGATACCAGCCACAACTTGTGGACGCACAAGATCCTTTGGATACTTGGGCAACTGGTTGGTACGCTTGAGCATGTGCAGCGTACGATCAAGATAAGGAATAAGGAACTCTACAGTCAGCAGGGAGAACAAGCCACCGAGCTGCTGCTCTAGTTCCATCTGTGTCATGCGTACCTCTTGAGCAGTGGTACGTTCTGACTGTCGGATCTGCAAGACAAGGAACGCATCGTTGATACGTTGCTCAAGCTGCTGTGCCATGTTGGCAGCAGTAGCGAAGTCTGCATTCTTACCGGCGGTACTAACCACACCGACGTCTTCAGGACGCCCTTGGATGATAGCACCGTTGCCTGCTTGTGCAAGCGTAGAAGGCTTTGTAGTGGCGCTAGGGCTGACAAGGAAGATAACCTTAGCAGCAACAGCCGAACCCTCTACAAGAGCCTTAGAGAGTCCTTCCAGAGCACGCAGGTCTCCGAGGAACTCCTCCACTCTACCACGGCCATAGTCCTCTCCGTCAACAACGTTGAAGCGGAGGGTCAGCCAGGGGTTTGCATTCTTTGGTGCGGTGCTGCGGGTGCCAGGGATGATCTTATCATCGACCTCCTGGTGCCAGGTCCAGCGACCGCTAGCTTCGTCGAGTTTGACATACGTGTAGACTTCGACGTCATCATCTACACCGCCTGATCCTGCCGCTGTGGAGACAACTGAGTTGACTTCCTTTGGCTTGAGCAGATCAAGACCCAAGACCTTACGGCTAATTAGTTCTTTGGTTACGATCTCTAGGACATTTCCATTCCCGTCCCGGTTCACAACGAACCGGTTCAGAGGATAGTTTTTGAGACCGTCTTTACCCATGAAGATCAAAGCATTACCACCAACAATCAAATGCTTGATAGCTTGGTGAATGATCACACGATCGTTAGATGCATTGATATAATCCATGACCATCCTCTCCATCTTAGAGAGGGACAAGTCTATCTCGCTTCTGACTTCTTTGGGAAACTCTTCTCCAAGCTTATCGTCTCGGATCTGTAGCTTAAAGAATGAGGTTTGCGGAGGTACCAGAGCCAAGGTCAGCTTCGCAGCGAGGTTGACAACAGCTTTAGCACCCACGCTTTGCCACGGGGTCAGTAGTGATTTCTTTACGGGACGCTTGTACAGGTCATCCGTGATGAGATACGGCAGGGTAAGTTCAGAACAATCAACTGCTGTGTCCAAGAACTGAGAACGATTAGTAGACAGTTGATCGTAGCGAGTCCTTGCCGTAATCATACGTTAATACCTCCGGCAGGTGTGCGAGGTGCAGTCTCAGTAGGAACTGCAGCAGCAGTCTGCTTGCCAGGGTTGCGTGCAAGTTCAACAGAACGCATCTTCTTAGTCGCAGCTACAAGCTTACGACGGTTTTCTGATTCGTCTGTCAACAGCTCAGGACGCAGAGCAGGGGTTGCCTGCGGAGCTGCTGCACGAGTCGGAGGAGCTGGTGCTCGTTGAATAGGTTGTGGGGTAGGTTGACGGCGAGGCGCGAGACCCACCGCTTCAAGAACGGATTGTACACACATGATTAGTTTTCGATTAAGTCTTTAATAAAATCTACAACGCTGATTTGACCAGCTCTGTACATGATCGATTCAATAGAATCAGTGGGTCCAATAGTTTGGGGTGGAAAACTAACAGACAGTTGTTCTAGAACATACTCTAGTTTTCTGTACTGATGGTCAAGCGTATTGGGGGAGGTTGACATTGCTATGTTCAAAGAAGGCTGGCATCCTAGCTGCTTTTGTCTCGGCAAGCTGAGGTGCTTTGCCTTCGTACATCAAGCGGTCGCTAGATTCCAACCAAAATTTTTTGTTCAAATACTTGTCGGTGTGCTCGCCCAGGGGCTGCATCACCCAGTTGATAGTAGCTTTACGGAGCTTGTCCAGAGACGGGCTGATGTTGTAACCCAGCTCGGCATGTGCCAGTGAGTTGACCGCTACATGGCTTTGTTCGT
>BCSF01000201.1_pt1 | contig 27248 bp, 36 predicted proteins | sample 1016431 | NCBI WGS metagenome assembly BCSF01 (sample SAMD00045685;SAMD00045686;SAMD00045687;SAMD00045688;SAMD00045689;SAMD00045690;SAMD00045691;SAMD00045692;SAMD00045684;SAMD00045690;SAMD00045691;SAMD00045692;SAMD00045684;SAMD00045685;SAMD00045686;SAMD00045687;SAMD00045688;SAMD00045689, study... | reverse complement strand
GTGTAGCATTGATTGTGATATCCTGAACAAATGGAACAACCATTCCATTTGTTGCGCCAGGTGCTGCTAATGTAGAACTGTTTCCTAATGTGAGGATTGCTTGATCACCGCTTGTTACGTTTATTACTGCCATTGTATTTCTCCTATACAGTTATAAAGTTATACTCGAAAGTATATGTTATTACATCATCTGTAATCTCAGTCTCGTAATCACTATTTTTGTCTAAGACATTAGTAACCACGTTTCTTGCAATTAGCAAATTTGCAACAACGGTATTAATATCACTTGATTGATTTTTAGCATCTGTAGATAGATAAGCATTTATTGTGGTAGTTGTTTGATTTACTTCACCTTGATCTAAGGTTCTGTATAACTGTTCAACTAATAATTCTTCTTCATCTACATACACGACGTTCATGTTCTTTTCGTATAAAGGATTGCCACCCGAATCGAATGGCAATTCTGTGCTTACACCGTAAGTGGTATGTGCTGTTAGATTTGTTGTAATTTGACCGATTAAATCTGTTCTTTTACTCATTATCTAACCTTCACTATACTTCTTCTTGAACGTGTACGTCTTGTTGGTGCATAAGATATGGCTTTTTCATCTGTGTCGACAGTTCCAGAGTTATCAAAATCATAAAAATCTGCTAGACTGATTAATTCATTGAATAAATCATTAAATCTTGCATCATAATATTTGATTTTTGCTACTTCTTCACTCTCTTCGTTGCCAAAGTCTGCAATCAATGGTAGAATATATTGACTGAATGAATGATAAACACACAATTCAGTAAATGCTGTACGTCTGTTGTTTGCGTTACCCGGATCTATAAGATTAGGGTTCACATTAGGTAGTGCATTGAGGTTACTCACTGGACTACCAACATAAGCAAGATATCCTTGCCACCAACTGGAGGCTTTTAACTTCAATAATATACGTTGTGTACTTCTTTCCAACATGTCTTCAATGAATTCTGTAACATCCACAAAGCCTGATTCCTCAGGTATTTTGATAACGTTACTTTCAAATAAACGTTGGTCTTTCTGTACTACATCTGTATATTCAGCAAACGAAATAACATCACCTGCTCCATTTGTTATAAATGCCATAAACCAATCTCCTTAACTATTAGGACGCATCCGGCAAGTTATTACTTCTATACAAAGTTGTTCCAGCGATTAAGGCAATAGAAGCATCTCTCAATGCGTTGTTACCTAGATCTGATAGTGAACCAACTGTGGTTCCACCTGCTAGAGCAATTTGCTCGTTGATTGCAAATTCGAATGAAGGATCAATTAGACCAATGTATGTTCCGTTTAATCCTGTTGGAGCATTTGCGGCTCTTAAATTTGCAACTGATGTTGCTAGTGCTACTACGTTTGCATCGCCTGATCCAATAGTTGCATTACAAGAGATTCTTCTTCCGAAGTTGCCTCTTAGAGTTGTGAAACCGTTTCTAACAGTTCCTCTCATTTCATGCACGTCTGTATCTGGGTTATACCACATTTTAACAACTGGTTGTCTTTTACTTGCAAAAGCCAATGCTTCTGGTGAAATCACAAAGTTGTAGTTATGTGTAGCCGCTGTAGATCCTGCACCATCATCACCGGTGAAGCCTGATTTACATGTGAGTAAACCTGCTGTGTCAGTTGCTTGTGCTAAACCACCAGATAGTCTTGTTAATACTGCGTTTCTGACCATGTCTAAACCGCCGTCTTCTAATGACTCTTCTGATACGTCTGTTGCTATACCTCTTTTGCTAAATGTTACATTAGCCGCTGTTGGTACAAAATTTGATTGTGAACTTGCTGTTCCTACGATACTAGCACCTTCTGAAACCGCTACTGCGTCTACATATGTGTTAGTTAGTGGGAAACGAACTTGGTCACCTGATGATCCTTCGACCATTAATGAGTTCGTGATTATTTGCTGATTTGGTAGCAATACTGCATCCATGTAATACGGTACTAAGTCTGCTATGATATCGGCATATAACTGTTGAACACTTGAACTTGTTGTTCCTGCCATTATATTCTCCTATATTTGACAATGTTATTTGTTAAATCCCATCTTGGCCATCTGTTTGCGAACCATACTGTCCGTAACTTGATCTCTGCCCATCGATGGTTGATACTGGCGTAATTTTAAATACGCACTTCTGTATTCAGCATCGTTATTGACTCTGTTGTCATCTAAACCTTTTAGAGATTTAGCATTTTCAGTCACAGTCTCACCATACTGTAAATCAACACCCTGCTTACCAAAAGAAAGTCCTAATTTGTCTTTGCCTACAATTTCAACTGCTTTAGCATAATCTGGTTGTTCGCCATCTACAGTTAAGAAGTCGTTTCCGTTTCTTATTGCAAATGTGTCACCTTCTACTGCTAACATGTTATCTGCTTTCATTAACTTAATAACAGATTCTTTTTGTTGTGCTGACCAATTGCTTGGCATAGCATTTTGTAGTTGACTCATATGATCTTTCAATAATAAGTCTGTCTTAAGAGAAGTAACCTGTTGTTTGAGTTCTTCTACAGTTGCTTCACGCTTCTTCACTGCATCTCTGAGTGAATCAACATTTAGACTCTGTCCTTCTTGAGGATTAACCTCTTGAAGTGTACTCACAACCTGTTTAACCTGATCAATACTATCAACGTTTAGTTCATTAAGAATATTCTTTTGAACTTCATTTTTAGCATTAGCGGCTATCTTGTTAGTGTCATCACGTGTATAAACACGAATACCATTAACAAATGTCTTACCGTCTCTTATTTCAACACTTGGTGTTGTGTTATTCTCAGATTTTGTATCAATTGATGCTTCTGCTGTTGCTTCTGCATTGTCAACCGAATTAGCGGTATCTGTTACCGGCGCAATATTATCGGTTTGCACTTCCGTGTCTGTGGATGCATTATCCATATTCTATCTCCTTTTATCGTAGAAGTAAACGTATTTTTCGTTTACGGGGTTAAAGCCCCTACCTAAAGCCTACTTATAGACTATTGTTACTGTATGTTGAATCAATAAGTTGATTCAACCTCATTTGTATTTTTTCTTTTAAATTCTGTTTGAATGCTGGTGCTTCTTCCATATCTACACCTGTTAGCATTTCTAAACGCATTTCATATTCTTCATGTGTGGCAAACGGCATGTATGTTACTAAGCCATCTTCTCTGGTGTGGCTATGTGTGCCTGTGCCACCTAATCTGTTTGCTTCAGCCTCTGCTTCTGCTTCTGTTTCGTAATCACGTACTACATATTCATTGTCCGTATCAAATGCGGCATTGTATCTGTCATATGCATCTAATAGTGTGTTCATTTCTTTTATTTCGTTTTCAACACCTTTTTGACTGTACAGTCTGTTGTAACTAATGGATAAGTCTGCTGGCATATCTTGTTCCATCCATGCAAACCATATTTTCCACAAGTTGTATTCTGCTTGTTCCATAGCAGTTGCTTTTTTACGTATGAATGCTTCTAACTTTGAGTCATACATTTCTATTTGTGTACCACTTCTACTTGCTTTGATAAGTTCTTCACTTCTTACCATTGCAACTGCATTCATCTTTTCAATCTTTTGATCAATCAGTTCACGCAATTCTTTGATGTTGTCTAGAGGTGGTGCTCTAAATTCAAACGTAAAATTGGGTTGCCCGGTGAGACTGTTTGGTGTAATCATTATAGATCCAGGCTCTGCTGACACACTATTATCATTTCGATTAAGTGTTTCTTCATCGCAAAGTGTAACTGGATGGCAACTATAAGCAATACTGCTGTAAACCTCACCCATATCACTGTACACACTACGTTGGATGGAAGCAATATCAAATGTGGGTGTATGACCTACACCATTGTAAATTTTACTGCTTTGATACACGGGTCTTACGATCTGGGCAGTTCCTAATTCATTAGGTTGCACAATTCTGTAAAATCCTTTTCCTTCTTCATCTTCTAGGAATTCTGCGCCTTCTGGTAGATCGATGTCTAATTCATCTGCATCTACTGTTGGCATAAAGATTGTATGTATTTCATTATCTGTTATGTAATGATATATTTCGTAATTTGGTTCTGTTGCTATTCTGATCAGTATTTTCTTAAGTACTAAGTCGCCTGCTAAGTCATATGCATATTGCCAGTTCAATACGTCTGTTGGTTTATGCATACGCCATTTAGGATAATCTGATCCTGCTGGTTTGATGCAACTTACCCATACCACGCCAAACACACTGGTAAACGTGTCTACTTGACTCATAAATTCTGTAATTGAATTTCCTTCTCCATCTGCGTTGTGCATGAAGTCATTGATTTCTGGTGTTTGTGGTAATACCCTTTGTGGAGGGCTTCTAAACAATATAGCATTGTATTCCGATGTGTATAATCTGGTATATGGGAATACAGGCACATTTTCTAACTTTTCTTGATAAAAGTTACTGGCATAACTCGGACCTTCTTCTGCCTGACTGCTACTGTTTACTCTGGTTACTTTTGAGCGATATTGATTTGTTTGGTTACCGTAATCATCTACATCATATGTGTTAATGACTTCACTGGGTGTGGTATAGTCATTGTCATATGCTTTTAGGTATTCTCCATCGCGATAACTAACGCCACCGTAAAATGAACGAACGTTCAAATTCCATGCGTCAAAGTATTTGGTGTATAATGGATGTACACCCATTACAAATTCGTTATAATTGAAATTATTTGCCAAAAGTATCTCCGAAGTTGTTTTTCATATGATTACCGATATATTTATCATAATCAGTTGCCTTAGCACAACATATAGGAGTTGTAGTTGGTGCAGAATACGTTGTGCAAGGACTTTTACAGTGAAATTGTGTCCGCATCATGCATCAATTTCTCTGGGGTATCTGTGATTATACCGGCACGTTCTAGTAGTGCAACCATTAATGGCTGGTCTGCTAGACTGTGTTTGTAGCCTAGGCTTTGGCCTATTCTACGTTTGTTTTCTGGTGTTAAGTTGTTTTTGTATTTATGAACCGCTTTCATAAGGCTGATATCTTCCTCCATTTTCTAGGTAATTGTATAACTGTATGCCGTACTTTTGTGCTAACTGATACTTTTGGTAAAGTATACCATTTGCCAATCTTTCTATGGCACGGTCTTCTCTGGTTAATTGTGTGTAACCCATTATGTATTCATTGTATGTTTGTTCTGCATGATTAGGGTCTGGTGTGAATGTGCCAGTAGTTGCTGTTTCCTCTAGTGTTATTTTAGGCATTTTGGCTCTACTGTTATTCTGTAATTCTTATCTGAAAAGTCATATGATTCATGCAGTATGTCAAATAATGGTTCTAACTTGTCTCTCCACCAATCTGGATCTTTTACTAACAGATGTGCGTTTCTACCGTCTTTGAGTATTTTAGCGGCTAATCTACAACTGATAGTGAAGTAACCTACTTCTCCTGTTACTCTGTGTAAGTCTGCTAACACATTGTCTATGAGATCTGGCTCTATGTGTTCTAAAACATCTATGCATACCACATAAGGCTTTGGTTCTGGTGCTACAGTATTTGGTCTACTGGGTTCATATTCAGTTATGTTGTACTTGTCTCCAAAACGTTCAGTGACTGCTTTGCCTAATCCTCCACTACCTGCACCATAGTCTAACCATTCTGTGTGTTCTCTACAGTTGTTCACAATGGCATCAACATACATCTTTGCTGTTTGTCCCCATTGTCCTGGTGTGTTTGCATGTTCCCATGCTAGTATTTCTTTGTATTCTTCTGTGATTAACTTGCTCATTGAAAGTATTTCCTCATTTTTGGATTTTTATGATTTTGACATATGATCTGTTCTGCAATGCGTTCTGGGTTTTGATTTGCAACGGTCTTTATGCGACACCATATGCTGTTTAACAGTGAATGTTGTGCAATAACACGGTCTAATCTGCACATCATGTTGTATATGGTATCTCCAGTATACATATCACATGTTATCATACCGCCCCATGTTGGATATTTAACATCAGTTACCATTCTTGCACCTAACATGCTTGAATCTGCACATGTGCTGAGAACTGTTGTGGTTATGTTTGTGCTTTGTATGACACACACTATGTTCATTGCAATGCTACGTTCTAATGGTGTGCCATAATCAGCAAGTGTATCACATATACTGATTAACCAACGCACATCCATATGTTCTAGTAGTGTGTCCGCATACTGTTCTAATAATCTACAAAATTCTGTATAGTTGTGTTTGGTATCTATGTTTCTACGACAGTATATGATGTGTTTTACCAATTGGTGACATACTTCTGGTTTACCCACAAATTCACTTCTAACTGCTGTTATGTTCTCATCTGTGTCTGCAAACCTGTTGAGGTTTTGTGCTGAATTAACATCACTAATTGTGTTTAACAACTTATCCATTAACATGCTCTTCGAATTCTTCACGTGTTATGCTTACACAATTGGCCATACCCACTGTTACACACCATGAACGCACTGAGTCCATTATGTGTTGTTCTGATTCACCAGTGAATGCTTTATATATGGTGCGTACTTGATAATGTGTGTCTGCATGATCTAGTTGTGGTGCTGGTCCTGTTAGCCATTTGTATTGGGCTTTTATGAAACCCACTTTAATCTGTTTCTTTGTTTCCGTCATCCTTTTTGCCAAATATTTTGTCCCAATTGTCTCTGTACTGTTTGCTTTGAGTGTTTATTCTAGGTGCAGAGCCTTTGCCTCCATGTGTTTGACCATGGAAGAATGGTTTCATACCATCTTTTATGCTTCTAGCCGCTTTGAGTTCTGCACTACTGTCTATCAACTTCTCTGCTTGTCTAACTGTGCTTTTGTCAAAACGTTCTGTGGCTTTCTTGTCATCGCTGTCTTGTGGCATTATCTTTTCCTTATTTCATTGCCAAATCCAGCAAGAATTGTGATTATGGTTAATGGTAAAAACCATAGTGATATGATGTCCAGCATGTGTCCCCATACTAGACTGAGTCCTAACAGACTCATGGTGTTAACACCTAGTGTTTGATGTGTGCTTTCTTTTGTAAATGCTTCTGGTAATTTCATTGTTGCTCCTTTATTCTGGTTGCTACATATATGTATTGTGTATTTTCTGGACAATCCCACAAGTATTCTTGTGCTTGTCTTCTACAATCTTTTAGATCATAATCCACAAAGGTTTTTAGGTACTCTCTGTGTGGTTCAATAACTTTTATAATGTAATGCGTGTTGCCCATTGCTATTCCGTTATACCCTACGTTTTAGCCTACCATAGTTATTTATCACATCCACTTTCACAGGATATAAGTTATTGACCATATAACCTAATGCATCGTTGAAATGACTGAAGTCTTCAGCACCATCCTTTTCTGGTAATCTGGTTCCCTCACGATATACATGTTTACGCAAGCCATTAATTAACTTCTTGCATTTTGGATCTATGGTTAACTTGCAATGTCCGTCTGTGCTTTTGAATGCACTATTCACACTGGCTATTCTGTCCTTAACAGCAGGGTTAACTGAGCCTACATGTAACTTGAATCCTGCATTTTTCAATATGATGTGATCTGTTATACCGCCTATTGCACTTGTTCTACGTTGTGCACCTGCGGCATCTGGAAAGAAATGTACCTGTCTGTTTGGATATCTCTGTTGTATTTCAGTTGCCATTTCTTGTGTGTCACTACCATATATTTCTATTTCATCATATATGTGTAAGCCATTGGCATGTTTGAATCCTACAACTGCACATATCGGTGATATGTTGAAGTCACCGCCTACGTACAGTGGTATGTTGTGATTTGTTGCAGTACCAAAGTGCATTTCACGTATGTTGTGTTCTCCAAATGCATAGTATATAACACCAGCATACTCCACAAAGGTTGCTTCATACTCTTGTTTGAATGTTCTTTCGTCTAGGTCCATTTTTGCTGATTCTATTTCTTCTGGTGGCACATTACCACCTTCAGCAGTTGTGAATTGCAATGCATACCAATCAGGCAAATGTTTGGCATTTTGGTAAACCTCATATAACCAATTTCTACCTTTGGGTGAACTGATAATAAGTGCTGTGCCTTGTCTATCTGATAATGCTGGACGTATAACTGCTGTCCATGTTTCTTCACTAATATCTGCGGCTTCATCTATAACCACATGGTCTACACCTAATCCACGCATTCTGTCTGGTGTATCAGCACTACGCAACATAATGATACTGTTGTTAACTAACGTTATTTCTAGGTTGCTTTCATTGATACGTTTGATCCATTTCTTTTCACGTAATAGATCTTTTAGGTCACTCCACAGTATTTGTCTACACATACTATGAGTAGGGGCTATATAGAGGCATTTTGAATTTGGTATTCTTGCGTGTTTGGCCAATGAGGCTATACTACAGTATGTTTTACCACCACGTCTACCTGCTATTACAACTTTGAATCTTGCATCTGCGTTTATTATTTTCTTTTGTACTGGTGTTAACTGCATATCTGTATAAGGCGAGTGAGACTTATCTCTCCATATGGCATATATCGGATCTCGGACTTAAGAACGGATAAAGCCTCACTCTGTGTTTACTTATTCTGTTTTGTCATCTAACCAAGGTAATACTTGTTCACTTTCTGAATTTACTGGTGATTCACTTTGTCCCAGTATGTTCTTACCTAGCCATATTAACATAACTCTGTCGCCACCTAGTGCCAACTTGAGTTGTGCTTGACGTAATCTCTGTTTAGTTGTGGTTTGACCTTTTATAAATAAATCGCGGAAGTTCTCTCTCATTGTGGTTTCTGGCACACCATAGAACTCTGATATTTCTTTCCAAGTGCAGTGAAGTTCTGCTAATTTTAGGAACTCTTCTTCTGGAATAACTGTTTTTTTACGACCAACAACACGTCCTGTGACTGTTTTCTCGCCGTATTTTACATTCTTTACTTGATAGGGTTTTTTGTTTTCTGCTTCAGTTGACATTGCTTCTCCTGTATCTCAGTATTGTTCGCTACTGTTTGCGTGTAATACTATTTATCCATATCTTGGTATTTGCCGTTCAATCTGGTTCTCATTACCCAATTACCCTTCTGGTCTTTGCTGAACCAACGATGTTTTGTGGTGCAGGGAACCAATTGATCATTGAATATAATATATTTGCGTTGTTGTGATATAATCATGTTATATATCTTTAACATGGTCTCTGCTTGTTGTTCTGTATGATTCTCTGCTAATGCCATACGTCTACACCATTCATAATGAACATCATCTATATAATATGGATTTAGTAATTTATCTCTGTGTTTTTGTGTGATCACACAGATATTTAACAGTATGCTATGCTGTGTTTTTACTTTTCTTGGCCCACAGCACAAAAGCACCATCGCAACTGAGACATACAACTTTCTTTGTGTGAGGACCCCACTTGCCATTAACTACTGCTAAATGTTTGCAGTCCTTGTGTTTTAGTGCGTAAGGTTTATGCTTGGGCTTTTGCTTGTTCATGTTTCATCCTCTGTTTGTGTTCTGTTTCTAGTTCAATTGCTTGTTCTATGGCTGCTATGTTGTATTTTACTGGATCTATTTGGGTGTGTTCAAATACTGCATTTGGTATCACAGTCTGTGCCAAATGGTTGCACAACAGTATATCTGGAGCAGATCGTGTGTATACAGCATCATGCACCACTAACAGTATGTTGTTGGGATCTAATTCTTTTAACACTTTACGCATTGCTTCACTTTCTGCACACTGATAATGATAACTGCAATATTTGTTAAAGTTGGATCTACCATTCTTTTTGATGCTGTCTCCTAGGTGTTTGCTTTCATCTGCATAGTGTATACGCATTATTTCTCTGTATAAGTCTATTTCTTCTAGCAGTTGTGTTACCCACCAATGTTCACTGAATCTTGTTCTATCTGCAATATTCCAAATTGCATCAGCAACTGCACCACGTGTGTTTTTGGGATTTGCACCAAACCCTATGGCCTGTATTGCGGCTTTGATGAACTGTGTCTTTGCTTGATCATCTGCGCGAGTATCTGTTAAACATTCTTGGACCAATCTGTTTCTGATTTCTGCTTTGTTCAATATCAAATCATTCATTGTGAATTTCTTAACATCTACATCACTGAGACTGTAGTGTTGTTGTATAATGGTCAACATGTATGCATACATACTGCTACTCATGTCTATTTTGTGACACTTGCCCAATGCGGCTTCTCTGACTGAACTGCGACAGTTGTGCAGGTTGATGCCTTTCAAATAACATCTGCCTGTTGACTTTACGTCATATGACTGTGGCAATAGTCCACCATATGCACGGGCTCTGCTCATTATGTTAGCACCTTGAACAGCATTCTTTAACAATGCATTGGTGTTATATCCTGGCTTATCACTCAGTATCAATTGATTTGCAATATACTTTTTTAGATTATCTGTGTCTATAGGTGTAACTATGTAATCTGTGCCTATAGGACTAACAGCATTCAGTACTGAATTTGTGTCTGTGGTAAGCCAATATTGTGTTAGTTGTGTTTGTGAAAACAACAGTATCACTCTGCTCAGCATGGTCACTGTGGCTGTGCGATATCCTGTGCTGACCACATTGTAAAATGGAAATTCTGCTTTCAGTAATGGTAACCATCTCTTATTGGCAAATTTGTTTGGTAATTGAGCATTTATATTGCTTATTGAAAATTCTATACTGCGTGATTCACTATCACCATGATTGTGTATGGCTTTGAGAGATTCAAACACATTGAAGTCTATGTAACGTTTCGCTATCACATCATAACTGACTTTGGCGAATTTACTGCTTGGAGATACACTCTCCATATAGGCAACGATTTGTTCTACTGTATATATTGATTTGTTTGTCATTTGTTTTCTCCTATCCTTTGACTAACTATGTTCCCTTCACTCTTTATGTCGGGGCATTATGTGATATAAATTACATATACTACATATAAAGGTGTATATCCTCCGACGGAGGTGTATATCCTCTAATACAACACATTATATAATGGTTTGTTATTTTTGTCAACCTTTTGGGTATTTGACTGTTTTTTAGTTGATTTTTTTGTTTTATTGGCTAATCTTTGCCAATGTTTTAAATTTATTTTTTGCATTTTTAGTTCTCATGTTGTTGGCCTCTTTTACAATGTTGCAATACTATTTATCCATTTTACAAAATTAGGTCACAAAAAAAGGCATGCTTCGAAAAACATGCCTTTATACTAATCAATAACAGAAATGATTATTTGGTATAATCGACAAAATTACACCGTATTTTATACTAGTCGTTTTAACAACGTCGAATTGTTAAAACATTATTTTGATGAGAACACCTTGTTCTCACCTTCAATATTAATTATAACATCAATTGATTATTTGTCAACTTTTTTGGATATAGGCTGATATTTACCACTTTTTTAGTGTTTTTGGTTGACAAGACATAAATATAGTAGTATAATAATTATATTATACAAAAGTTATTTAATTAAAGGAGATAAACAAAATGACTGAACAAAACGAAAATATAGCAAACGCAATAACAGAATTAGCAGACGCAGTATACACAATGGATAAAACAATGGACACACGTTCAGACTTCAATGGATTTACTATTGCTGACAGCATTGGTGTTATAGCAGACTCAATGTTTAGAATTGCAGATGCTTTAGAAAACAAAAAGGAGGAGGCGTAAGCCCCTCCCTTATCAAAGGAGAAAAAAATGGAAATTAATTTTACAGAAGTAGACCAACTAATAATAACATGTTACGATGACGAACGTTTTGTGGTAACTAAAGAACCAGATGGTTTTAGAATATCAACAACACATAAAGAACCTGTAACAACAAGTTCATTGGTTGATATTTTAAAAGGTCGCAACAAAGAGGATACACAATGAAAAAGTTCAGACATACAGGATATGTAGAAAGAGACCGCACATATGAAATGAAGTTCACTACTAACTTTGAAAAACGTTGGGGTGAAAAAGCACATGACTTAGCAAAACGTGAGGATGTTAGTGTGCCTACCATACACATGAGAGTGTATAATTATGGTACACCTTATCAGAGAGCCGCTAAACCAAGTGTGTGGGAAGAAAAGTATCGCAAAACACAATTAGAGATTGCATATGAATTAGACACACATCCTGTTACACTACAACAGAAATTGAGAAAACATGGTGACTGTTATTACACCAGTGCTTTTACAGTTAAGAAAAGTAATCACAGAGCAGGTTGGAAAAGTGATCCTAAGTATGCAAAATGTCGTAGATGGCTTATGCCAGAACATCCTGACTACAAAGAGTTCTTTGGTGAGTAAGATACATAACAGCATAATACCACAAAAAGAATTAGTAACAGCAGATTGTTATAGAATTCATTTTGCAAGAAGCACAAATGAAAGCAAAAAGAAGTATGTGTATATGCATGATGTAGACAAAGAATACATATTACATTGGTGCAGTAGGTTTGTGCATGATGTTGTTGCAGGACAAGTCAAAGACGTAGATACATTGTCAGCATGTTTAGAAGCAGATGACAAAATGCCTAGAAGTCAATACACAAAAGAACGTAACAGTATATTGAGTACTGCGGCTGGACTAGTGAGTAATGATTATAGAAATACATCACAAGATTTTGGATATAAACAACTGAGCCACATAAAAAGGCTATTCAACACCATACATTATTACTACAGTATGCAAGACGCAAATAACTTAGGATACAACAACAATACTAGGATTGCAAATGAATTGCCTAAAAAGTTGATGTTTAAGGAGGCTTAAGATAAATATTTACTGGACATATCATATCAGAAAGTTCTCTTGTTCATTCAAGAAGCGTTCCTCTTAAATGATGTTGCCAAATATCAAATCATAACTTGAGAGTGGCCTCCCAAGTTATATCTACAATGATATGTCCATCCTTTGATTAGATTAACTATCATTAATCGTGTTAAACCCTTGCTAAAGAAATGTTAGCAAGGGTTTTTTATTGAGTGAGGTTTTGTTACGACTGTAACCGATTGATTTGTTGATTTACCCATGCAAGTGCTCTTGGACCACCCCATAAGTAAAATGCCTGTATGGCTTTTGATGTTTCTAAGTTCTTGCCTTGACTTCTTGCATCATCATATGCAGGTCTGGCTCTTTCTAAATAACTACGCATTCTGATCAATGTGTTAAGACTTAAATTATCTCCATTAGCAAGTTGATTTGCTCTGGCAAGTCCTACTGGTGTGCCTGCTTTTCTACTAGGTGGCACTGAATCTCTGGCTTCTAATGCCCTTTTTGCGGCATCTTTTATATAACTGGGTGCTACTGGCATATATTGTCCTAATTGTTGCTTAAACGACGTCTGTGCGTGTCTAAGGTGCTATTATTACTCCGATTATGGCTACAAGTGTAGAGACAGTCAACCCAAGTACCCAAAAGATACGATTGTCTAAGCGATCTAATCTACTTTCAAAATATTTTCTGTTGTCTTTGACATCGTCCCATAAATCATGAGTACACTTATGTAGATGTGCCAAGTGATTGTTTTTGATCTGCTCAATCTCTGCATGAAGTTCTTGGGTTGTGACTCTTTTACTCATATGCGTAATCCATTTTTGTTCTTAAATCTGTTAATTTGGCCTTATCTTGTTGAATAAGACATGGTATATGTGGGCTGTTACCATCACCACTGTCTGCTTCTGGATGACTCCATAACCATTCTGACGTTTGGTGCGTTTGGTTAAGTTGGTCACATTGTTTCTTTAACCAATCAACAGTTGCATCTGCATATGTATACACAAATGCTTCATACTTACTGCTGTTAAACAGTGATCCCCATGTGTTCAAACAATTTTCATGTGTTTCCACAATTAATATCTTGTCCATCAATTTATAACTCCATGGGCATACCTGCTTTATACGAGCAAAGTATTCACGCCATTGTTTATCCTCTTTTGCTACCTTTTTTAGCACCTTTCTTCTTCTTCTTTTTACCGCCTCTTTGATTCATTGGCATATTATTCTCCTATCTGGTTTGTATTAACCATTCTGTGCCATTCCACACCTGTATTTGTGTGTAATGATCGTCTACTACCGGTGGCTCTACTTCTGTATAACCACATGTTGGGTCATCACCATGTTTTCTTGTGCTACCCCAATATTGCATGTTTTCTAAATTGTATCTGTGATAGTAAGTTACTGCTGTCATTATCTACTTCCGTTAAAGTAATTACTCCAAGTAATTTCATTTAGTATTGAACTACTTGTACCACTGCCTGCTGTATCTATATGGTATACATGTGTATTTGACGTTTGTGCAGGGAACATCAGTAATGTACTGCCTTGTGAAACAGCACCCCATCTTTGCTCGCCACTTGGTATGTAACTGGGATTGTTTGTTACACTACTAGTATCTACATTTATAAACATACCTTGGTCAAATGCACCACCATAAACATTACCATCTGTGCCCATTGCGGCACCCATTGTGGTAGTACCAGTTGTTGATATGGTTGTCATTACATTTGCAACTGGATCTATTTCATATACTCTTGTGGCATTGTGACTGGTTATGTATAAATTACCATTCTTACCATTTGTTATACCTTGTGATGCTTGAGCACTGATTGTTTCACCATAATTGGTTAGTGTGCCTTCATCTGTGGTTGGATCTATTTTTAACACCTGTGTTTTGTTATAAGGTGCCGCATATATGCAATTGTCTGCTACACTTCTAGTACCTGATACAAATTTTGCAAAAGTTGGTCCACCCAATGATACATTCAGTGTGCTTTCAGTGGCTGTATTTGCTGAAACATTGATAATAACTGCATTTGCTGGTGTACCTATACAGTATAATTTGTCTCCTGCGGCTTTTATAAATTCATAACCAGGATTACTCAGTGTTAGTCCCCAATCTTGTAATTCAAAAGAACCAGCATCTACGTCATATATCAAGAACTTGTCCATGTTGTATGGTGCCCAATATATTTTGTTGTTGTTTGCTAATGCACCATTAAGATATCTCAAAGGTCCACTCAGTGTTTCGCCACTGTCTATTTCAGTTGCGTTACCTGTGCTAGGATCATATTCTAGTATGTTACTGGTTGATTTTGCACTGGGAGCCAAATACACATTGCCATTAGGTGCCGCTACTGCACCTCTGTATGCACCATTAGTGCTGTATATTGTGCTACCTAAGTCAAATGAACTACTACTTCTTGTGCCTATCAAATCAAAAGAACTAATGGCAGCCGATATTTCAGTGTTACTGAGTTCATACCAAGGAGTATCTGGTTCAGGTGGTCCTGTTTCACCATAAAATCCTAATCTAGCACTAAAAGGCATATTATAACCTCTACTTATAATCGTGGCTTAGAGAAGCCAAATAATCTGTTCCATCATAAAGCACACTTATAACATCGATGTCATTTGCACCTGCACTTAGTGTGGCATTACCACCTAAGAACAACATTGAACTGGTCAATGCATGTCCACCTGTTACGTCTTGTTTGATTTTGACCACAAATGAACTACCTGCAGTTACATTTGCAATACTGTTGAATGTTACGGCACCATTTGCAACCATTGTGAATATACTACCTTGGTTAGCATCAACACTTGAACTGATATCACCATTAGTTGTGCCTAAGTCTACAACTGTTTCTTGGAATGACTTCAGTGTTATGTCTTGTGGTGTCATTGTAGGCGCACTTATATCACCTGTTGCAGTAATAATTGTTGTGCTTACGTTACCTGCTGATATGTTACCTGTTGCATTTATGCCACTAACAGTATTGATAGTACCATCCATTTGAATGTTGGCATTACCTGCCCCACTACCAAAGCCTCTGGTTCCTGTGTCATTGAATGCAATAGTTCTATCTGCACGGAACTTCACAATACTCATGTCAAATGGTTGACTACTGTCACCATTTTGTTTGGTGTATATCTCTTTGGCTACAGGCAATGTGCCTGCACTTATACCACTTGTTGCATTATCATGGTATATGTGTTCACCAAACGTTTGAATATAGTTACTGCCATCATGTGCATAGTAGTCTGTTTCTAATATTCTATCATTGTTACTTAACACACTAGGAGATGCAATATTACCTCTGCTCTTAACATAAGCATCTGTTATACCAGTTGTAGTAGCAGCACTCATTTGTGCACCTATAAAGTATCTTTCACCACTGGTTTGTGTGTAGAATTGTAAATCTGGGAATGTTAATAATGCACTATCTAAATCAATATTTCCTCCACCAACACTAATTCTGCTGATGTTTGCTTGATTCATTCTGGTTATATCACCATTGTAATTCAGTATGGCCGCGTTTGCTTCAGTTGTAAAGTCTGCTGTTACGGCTTTTCCGCTGGCATTTCCTAAGAATATGTTACCTACATCTAGGTTTGGTGTAGCATTTGTTCTACCCGCACCTTGCACAATTATAAAATTACTGGTTAGTGCTTTACCCATTTTCTGTAGTAACGCACTTTCGCCTGAAGGTTCAATATCTGTTAACCCACCTGCATCATTTATGTATAAATCTGCACCTAGTGTAAATCCATGTGATGCGTAATTCATTATGCCACTAACTACGGCTTGTCCACTTGCTCCTGCGGCAATGTTTTCTTTGATAACACCCATTGCTGGCATTTTTGTTGCATCATCATTTTCTGCTGGTGCTACATTTGCCTCATCACCGTTTGCACCAGTAATGTATACTGGTGTGCCTTTAGTTAATGTGCCGCCTGTGTTATTGTATACACCAGTTGCAACAGCACCATCTAGATCACCTATAAATTCATTTGCTGTGATATCGCCTGTTGTGGTAATTGTGTTTGAACCAAATCCATTTGCTAAGAAGTTGGCTACTTCTATATTACCATAAGTACCTGCCGCTGATGTAAATGTTAATTGGCCAGCACCATTTGTGGTTAACACTTGTCCTGTTGTGCCATCTGTGCTTGGATAACTGATACCTGCTACTGTTAAATTAGCACCTATCAGCGTTTGACGTGCTTCAATGTTTGCTTTTGAAGTGATAGTGCCATCTAATGCAATATTAGCCGCACCACCATCATTAGAGAATCTACCAATACCACTTGCATTAAAGGCTATATGGCCACTTGGTTCTAATCTGAATCTGCCTAATGGAAAACCTGCATTAACGTTTCCGTCTAATCTCTGAGAAATCTCATACACAACCGGAGTAATGTTTGCTGTGGCTGTGTAATCTAAATATGTGGCAATTTCAATACCACCCTGTTGTGAATTACTGCTAGAAAGAACGTCTATTAAATCATTTGTGCCATCATATGCTTTGTATTGTGTTCTTGTGATATAATCATTATTGCCTACTGCCGCAGGAGATGATATACTGCCACCATATTTGTTATATTCGCGACCAATACCAAAAGAACCATTTCTATATACATCTACTCTTTCATATTGTAAATCAGTGCTATCTTTTTCTATGTCAAATACAAAATTAGGGGATTTAGTTGCTGAATTTGGCGAACTAATAAACATGTTTTTGCCTTTGTCAAATTTAAGACCATATAAATTATCTACTGCTGTATCACTGTTTATTTCAACGTTTGTTGAACTGCTGGTCTTTAAATGTCCTGTGGTTATATTTACATAACCTAATGTACTAGTGTTTAAGTCTATGTTACCACTAGATGTTGTAACTTCTAAGTCACTTGCAAATGGCCAACTGATACTATTGGTAATTGTATCACCGCCAACACTTAAATTATTGGTCACACTTGCGTTGGCTTGCATGTCAACATTTGTTGTGAAAGTGTCTATTGTGCCACTAGCACCTAATTCTACTGTTACACCATTATATGTAACGTTACCTGTTGCAGTTGTATTTGCTGGTGTAAAGTTAAAAACACCTGTTGTGTTGTTATAACTTAGTGCACCATTACCACTTGCTGCCGCTGTGGTAACACTTAAATTTGTTAATCCTATAAGATCTTGATATGTGCTACCATCATTTGTGAATTGCCATTTGTCGTCTGTTTCATTCCAACGTAAAACAGTATTTGCACCAGCAACTGGTCTGTTTGCAATAATACTTACTGTGGCATCTGAAGCCGCATTGGCATTTAGTGTTATGCTTTGATCTCTCACATATAAATCTTCAACATTTCTGTAATTTAAGTTACCACTTACTTCTATGTTACCTGTAACATCTAAATTACCTGTTATGGTATGTGTTTGATCAGCACTACTACCAAAAGCAGTTGTGCCTGTCATTGTGAGATTACCGGTACCATTTAAACCATTTGTTTCTATGTATGCTTGTGCTTGTGCATTTGTTAAACCAAATGCTGATAAGTCTGGTGGTGTATATGTGAATACACCTGACACATTGCTGTATGCTAGTGTGCCGCTACCACTTGCACTTGCTTGTGTAACACTCAATGCGGCTCTGCTTAATGTGTCTGAATAATATTTGTTTGTGCTACCTTCTGTTAAATTATCTGTGTTAACAGCGGCACCACTAGTGCTAAAGTATATGTTGTTATTACCTTGTGGTAAATCATCAGTGGTTGAACCACTAAAGTCTGGTGATATATTTGCACTACTGCCTAAATCAATTGTTGTACCATTGATTATGATGTTTGAATTTGCTAATTGACTGTTTGGAAATACCAGTGCTTCTTCTACACCTATACTGGTATAATATATTGAACCATCATATAAGATGTTCATTATCGAGAATGCTAATGGATCTGTATCTAAATTCTTATAATTGTTAACAAATTCATAATCATTCCATATAGGATTACTGGTGTTTAAGTCATGTCCACCAAAAGCGTTTTGTGTGAATACGATTGTGGCACTACGTCCTGCGAATACATTTGAAATGTTTAGTCCTGTGACATCACCATTTAGTGTGGCAGTGAATATTCTGCCTTGAAATAAATCTAATGAAACGTTTCCACTAACAGTTCCTAATGGTACTACTCTTTCATCTACACTTTCTGTTACTGTGGTACCTACTATAACATTACTGGCTGTTTGTGATACTGTTACTACATCTGTAGTGCTATCTACTGTGATGTTGCTCAGTGTAGAACTTACTGTTATATTTGCCATGTTATACTCCTATGATAATAAAATAAATCCTGCTTCGTCGCGTGGATTACCTGGAGTTACATCTGGTTCATACCTTTCTATAAGTGCCCATCTATGGCTGTCTGTTGTGCTTGGAGTTGTTGAAGTATCTGTCCATTTAAAGGCTACTACTGTTATTGGTACATTTGTTCTAGCATCTGGTACAATGTTACCTGTGTAACGTTGACTTGGTATTGTGAACTTGATATTACCAATTGCGGCATCTGTTGTTACAATATTACCTGAACCTATTTCTGCATTTGCGAAATATCCTACCACAGTACTGGCTGTAAAGTTAGGGTCACCTGTTCTATCGTATGTTAGTGTATCTACCACTATGGTTTGATAATCTGCTTCAAATGTATATGCACTTACATCTGTGCCATAGTCATATGTGAATGTTTTTTGGGTTGATGGAAAAAGTTCAAGTACTTGAACATTGTCTGCTCCACCTAAATATGATTTAAAATCTAGTAGTCTTCCGGCCATTGCTTCGTCTCCTTAAGGAACTTCCTTACATACTGAGGCATATAAGGCGTTTTGTATTCTTTATATTTATTTTCTTTTGTGTTTTGTTAACGGTAAAGTACGGTTCTGCTCAATGGTGCACTCATATTCAATAGGTTTTGATCACCATTACCACCTCCACTAAACACATATCTTTTGCAACCAAAGTCTCTGCTTGGTGCATTTACATTGTCTGATTGTTTTTCAAATGCATATAGATCATGATTTTCTGCAAATATGTAACTTAACACACCAAAGCCAGCACCATCTGGTGCAATTAAATCAATACTTTCTATACGTCCTTGTTGATATGTACCTGATTCTGGATTTGTGTCTATGGTTACTAGTAAATTACCACTTAAAGCACCTTGTGTGCCTGTTGCTATTGTTCTCAACATACCATCCGGATATAAAAACGTTTGATCACCCCACACAATGGTATTTGCACCATCTGTGTTGTATATATCAAAGGTTGAACTTATGTCAAGTGTTACATTATCTACATCTAAAACAGTAATATTAGCATCTATACTGGTATCTTCTCTGAAACAATACAATTTGCCATCTACACCAAAATTTGCTGTTTGAAACCAATTGTATGTGCCTCTGTCTATGTCAGTACTACCAGGAGGTGACATGCTATATGTTGCACTAAAGTCTAATTCACTTACATTTGCAATAGAATCACCATCCGGCACAACTGCAATTATTCTTTGTGTGGTATCTACATTTGCAGGATCTAGTTGACTGTTTTTACTACAACCTGCACCTGGTATAGCATACAAGTCACGTGTATGTGGATGTTGTGCTATTATCTTTAATCTTTGTGTTGCATCACCAGTGTTTACTTCTTTGTGTGCAAATTTTCTAAATATCATTGCAGTATTGCCACCGGTACCAAAAGCACTAATTTTCATTGCAACATTACTCACAGTATCCCAATTCAAATTAGGTTCTTGTATTGTGCCGCTGTTAAATGAATTTATTCTAGATATATTGTTTGGACCACCTGCTTGACTAGTACCAGCAACACCAAAAGATCTTATGCTGAGACTATTTGTGTTGTAATTGTATGATAATTGTTGTCCTCCTTCGTTAACTCCACCATAATGCAAATAGTATACTTCTGAACTACCTTGTGGTATAGTTGGTGTTGGATTATAATCTACTACAAATGACTGTGACGAACCTATGTTTGTGCTGTACAATATATTTGCAGTATCGTCAGGCAATGACAAGTTGCTTTTTTCTGCAAACCAATGCGTTTGTGGTGTTATGTTTGCAAGTGTGGCGTTTGCAGTATCAAAGTTATAAACATGAATGGCACCATGTGCTCTAAATCCTACACTAGGCTTATCTATACCTGTTGTGTTTGGATTTATTTTTCTAAGTGCTAGTAGTGTTATGTTTCCTGGATCTAGTGGATTCACACTGGCCATTACACCACCATTTGTTTCTATGTTTGCACCTGTTGGTGTTAAATCTATTGTTACAGTATTTGTTAGTTGTGGCACAACTGTTCTATCTTCACGTGCTTTGCTTAGTAATTTAGTAGTAACTATTTTGGCAGTAAGGTTGTCAGTAGGATATACATTGTATGTCCATTCACCAAATGCTGTTTTGTTTGCACCCGGCGTCCTAGTGGTATTTCCTTGTGAGCCTGGTCTTAGTCTTCTACCTGTACTTTCAAATGCCATTATTACTCCGGTTGTGTTGGCCAAACAATATCTTCAATACTGTTCAATGTTAATCCATTAGGCAAATTTCTCAATGATTGTCTATAAGTTGCCCATTCTGTTTTCTTTGCATCTGTTAAAGGTGAATCAGCACCTTGTGTCCAATCACATGCTTGTAACTTTTTATTTCTATGCAATCTCAAATAATGCATAGGATCAACAGTTATCAATGTGTTTACTACATCTTCTAATTCTAGTGTATCTAGGTTAACTTTCTTAACACTTTTATCTGCAACAAATCCATCAATACTTGCAAGTTGTGGTGTTAATTTTAACTGTTGTGCTAATAGGCTATCACTCATTTTTCTGCATGTTTCTATTCTGCCATCTGCTGTATGATATAATATTCTATACATTATTTCTCACCTTTAGTAATTCTAGTCATTGCATAACCCATGTTACCAAATTTCCTAGGTGCTGGTCCTGTTGCACCAATAGTTGAATAACCTTCTAATTTTATTGTGGCATTTGCTATTTTCATATCTGCAGGTAATGAATGATCTAATGGATTTGTGCTTACTTTTTTAAGGTCTACTAATTGTGGTGTAAAATCTGTGATACCTTGCAGTACAACACCACCACCGCCATACACAATGTTTGCACCATTAGTAGCATTTGCAAAAGTCAATGTTACATTATTTCTAAATGCTACATCATATGAACCTGCAATAGTTCCGCCTAAGGCTCCTTCTGCTGAGAATGTATAATCACCTATATCACTGTCTGTGAGATCATATAATTGTGGTGTTGTGAGATCTACGTATGCGGTACTACCACTTATGTTTGCGGCAGTATCTAATCCTGCATCTTCTAATTGAGCACCTGCACCAAATACTGCCATGGTTTGATTGGGTATGACACTTCCAAAAGCCGTTGGCAATGCATCTACATTACCATAGTTACCTTGGAATACATCTATAATAGGTATATCTCCTATAATTGGTATTCTAGGTAAATCGATTATGCCAATATCTGGTGTTTCGATGCTGATTGGGTTTGAGTAATAGTCATCTGAATATTCAATACAACTCATTCTTGCATTGATCATACCTGTTTCACTGCTGACTTCTGTTACTCGCATAACTCTAAACAATTTGTCTGTCCAACCATAAAGACTGTTAGTGACTTTGATTATGTCACCAACATCTGTCTGTATACCACTGAAATCACTTTCGAACTGTATTACTGTTGCTACTCTGCTTTGATTAAGGTCAATGTTCGCTAATCTTTCTGCTCTCACATTGTCGTTAATCATATCTATTTTGTAATTAAGAATGTTATCTGGTTCGTTAGCATTTCTATCGGCTAATGGTGTTGACACCAATACTGTATTTGTTTGGTCTTTTCTGTTTTGATCCATAAATTCTATTTCTACACCATTGTATAGTGAATATAATTCTGTTGAACTTATGTCTATCTTACTGGTTATGTTGTCATCATTGTATACCAAACAATTGGCCTTTTCTGCTGTGCTTATTGCTCTGTTAGGTATAGCGGCAAACACACCATCTTTAACATTGTATGTAAAGAATGTTGCACTTGCTTGACATATTTGGTCTATGTTAGTACTTGCACTATTGAATGTGCTTAACATACCGTTTATTTCATAACGTTTGTTTGTGGTGCTTACATTTGCTTTGTTTGTGTAAGCAACTAGTTCATCACAATAACCTGCCATTTGTGTGTTAGCAGTACCTATAATACTGTTAACATCTATATCTGCGTTTGTTAATTTTGCACCATATCTATCTGATGTCAAGTAGTCATATAATACATCACCAGGATTGTTAAGACTGTTTGTCATTTCAAATGTCATTTGTGGCAAACCTGTAAGTCCATTTTCTGCGTCATAATCTATTTGCATAACAGCAAACACCAATGCATTGGCAGTATGATTAGCACCCCAATGTGGCACTATACTTGTTGCGGCTACACCACCTGATGTAGGAAATATACAATCACCTGCCGCACTACCACCTTGATATACATTTACTCTAACGTTACCATTGTATGTGGTTGCAGTACTTTGGTTTGGATCAATATGGCTAGTAACTGTGTTACCTGTAAACACCAATTCAACGTCATTCATGTATATGTCGCCTACAGAGAACGTGCCTGTTTGCGTTTCTTCACTGAGTGCTATACAATATGTCATTGTTTTGTTTGAATTGCTTATAGCGGCATCAAATATAGGACCACTGGTAAATGCTTTACCATATAGTATTGGTATTTTGTTATCTGTTGCTGGAGGTAACTGTATGCTAACACCTGGGTCTGCACCTTGGTCCAATGAGGGTGGTTTAAATACACCTAATGCTCTTGCAGTACCATAAGCAAGTCCACCTGCAATCACACTGGTTGCAATAGTGGCTAAAACACCGGTTAATCCTACTGCTCCTACTATTGCTGTTGCTATTGCTGTAAATACTGCCATTGTTTATCCTCTGTATAACCAGTTGTAATCAACTGCTTCCCATCCTCTTTTTTCTAACTTTAAATCTGGTGTTGTTGCTAATGTGGTTAGTGTAAAAGAACTTATCATATCTTTTTCTTTTAGTTCTAATCCAATTGCAACATATCTGTTCAATAACCTAGCACCTGCTGTGGTACCTCTGAATGCTTCTTCTACCCACCATGCAACTTCTGTCATTCTTTTAATGTGTGGTAACCATAAGTCACCTTGCATGGTTGCTAACAGCATTCCTACAACTCTGTTGTGTTCTATTGCCACTAAGGCTAAACCTGTTTTAAGTATGTGGTCTATAACTGCATTCACATGCACAAAGTCATACTGTGGATTGTGTAAATCTTCAACAGGATTATGATTAGCAAAGTCTATCATTAGCCTTTTTATATCATCATAGTCTTTGACTTGTGCTGTTCTTATTTTCATTATTTCAGCATCTCGTCTGCTATTTTTTGTCTACCACGGCCACCACCGCCTCCGCCACCACCACGGCCTCCGCCGCCTCCATATCCATAACCTTGATATTCTTTACCAAAGTCAAATGATATGTTGTATAGTTCTGGTACTCTGGCAAACACTTGATCATTAGGAAACAGTCTGGCTCTGTCATCTGGATTTGTTCTTTGTCCACTTATTCTGTTTTCTAATAGTGTGTTTATACTTGCACATGTTACAGTAACACTATTTGTAAGTTCAACACCTGCTGTAAAGTCTTCTTGTATTGCAAAGTTAGTGATAACACCTTTGAAACGTTGATACACTTCTGTTGGATCAAACGTATGCACATGTGGTGTATCATAAAAGCCTCTGTATACAGTAACATTACCACCTTTAATTGGTTCTGTTAGTATAAGACTCAAATAATTTTGTTCACTGGGTATACCACTTAGTGTTATGCTGATATCACCATTTGTTGTTCTTATGTCTTCTGGAAATTCTGATATTTGTAAAAAAGAACCTAATTCAGTATATGTGTTAGCATTGTAAGTAACCGGATTGTAAGCACTACTGATATAGTATGTTATGCCATCTAATTCTAAATCAATAAGAATACATGTACTGATATGATCTTGTTGTACTGGAGCAATAGTAGTTGCCATTACGAAATAACCTCAATCAATTCAAAGTCTGCACTAAATTCTAATCTATCATGTGGTGCAATAGTGTATTTAGGTAAGTTGGTAATCTTTACACGCCATGTAACATCATTACCTACTTTTATACCACCACTTGTAAGTGCAACACCGTCTTGGCTTAATACTGGTCTATGCACAAATACTGTTGTATTTGCACTACCACTGTTAAAAGCAACATCATACTTAACCTGATATGGATACCTGTAAGTGTCTGTGTTGCCTTTTGGTTGTATGAAGTCTCCTGACTTATACAATGTACCACTGCCTGTAGCACCTGTTTGATCTATATATATTCTATCACCATTTATGCCAATAGTACTGATATTGGCCAATTGGTTAGTTGCAATATCACCTTGATATGCAGTAATGTAATTCATACCAGTGTTATTGTTAAATGATATGTTTGCTTCTGTGTTACTGCCTGTGGTATACAAGTTCTCTAGTATTTCTCTGCTGGTGCTGTATGTTAAACCATTGTGCATACCAACTGTAAAAGAGTAAACATTTACATTTCTATCTGCTGTTTTGTAATGTCCACTACGTGATAGTGTGCTACCAGTCATTTGCCTTCTATCTATTTCTAAATATGTAGCATTATCTATAATTGTTTGTAGACTCATTGTTTCTCCTATGCTGGTGTTCTACGAGCACCTGCTCTGCTTACATTGTAAATAAATTCTGGATCTCTGGCAACTAACTGTTGGAAGGAAGGTGCATCAACGGCGTTTATGTTATAATTTACTGTTGTTCCACCACCCATACCAGCACCCATCATTGCAGTTGTTTGATCGTTAGGTATAACTGTGCCTGATGCTTTAGGTATAAACAATTCAGGTCCTTCTTCACCAACAATGTATGGTTGTCCTGCTTTTGCTGGTCCACCACTTGCTAATCCAAATGCGGCTAGTATTGGTCCTGTAATAAACCTTTGTACTAATGCTTTTGCAAGTACTTGTCTTATATGATCACCTAATGCACTAAAGTCTGACTTACCGGTGGCAATTGCTGTTGCTAATGCATCTTCTAACATTGTGCGGCTTTAACAAATCCTTCACTTAGTGTTTTAACAAAATCTCCTACACCAAGTTCTCTTAATTTTTCTATCATATTATCGATAAAATCCATAATACTTGAGAATGTTTCTGGTATTGTTTTTGTAAATACATCTTTAATGTCTAGAGCAAATCTTTGGAATTTAGTTAATGTTAAATCTAAATCTCTATTTGTTTCAATAGTTGCTACTTTGAACTCTTTTACAAATTCTACAGAGTCAGCGGTTGCATCACGTAATCTTTCTAAATATCCTACTATTTTTAGTAATGTTTCACTTTGCTCTTCATCAAATAGTGGTATTTCTTTACCACCAGTTAAGTCGTTTAATGCAATAAGGGGTTCGGCTAAAGAGATTAATTCATTTTTAATATTATTTAAATCATTTACTTTATCTTGACTATATGCGGCAAAATATCCTTCTACGGCTCCTACCTCTAAAATTTTATCTAGATTTTCATTTTCAACGCCTAGGTCTTTTAATTGTTGTGCAAGTTCTTTTAATACACTAATAGTCGTGCCAATTTTCAATGCATTACTTTCCATATCGGAATCAAGAAGGCTATCAAATACATCTAAATCGTCTAAATCTCCTATATCGCGTAATTTGTTAATAAGTGTTGTTAGGCTTTGGCTAGTAGGATCGAAGTTCAATTTATTAATAAATTTAATAACTCTATTAGCGAACTTCTCTAATTCAGGAACAAAAGAATTAATGCCATTAAGAATATTAATTAATATGCTAAAAAATTCATTCTTAAGATATTGTCCTAGGTTTCTAAATGATTCTTCTCCTTTAGAAATACTTTTAACTAGTACTGCTAAGTCAGTATTAATCATGTTAAGTGCAGGTGCTAGTGCTCCTATAAATTGCCTTACAGCACCTTTCACTATATTAATTAAAACGTTAAATGAATCATTAAAGTTCTCTACTTCTTTAATAGTGGCCCTATTAAGAACAAAGCCTAAACGTTCTGCTTCATCGAATACTTCTTTAAGTGCATCTGCACCGTTTTCTAATGTTGCTACTAATTCAGCACCTTCTGAGTCGAATGCCTTAAATGCTAAAGAAAGTCTTGCACTTTCTCCTCGTGTTGCTTGTAAGGCATCTGCAAATTCAAACAATACTTGTTCTGCATCTTTAAATGAACCATCTGCATTTTTTGTATCTATACCTAATCTTCTCAATGCTGGCAATAGTTCACCATTACCTCTTTGTGCTTCACCTAATCTT
>BCSF01000200.1_pt1 | contig 27338 bp, 17 predicted proteins | sample 1016431 | NCBI WGS metagenome assembly BCSF01 (sample SAMD00045685;SAMD00045686;SAMD00045687;SAMD00045688;SAMD00045689;SAMD00045690;SAMD00045691;SAMD00045692;SAMD00045684;SAMD00045690;SAMD00045691;SAMD00045692;SAMD00045684;SAMD00045685;SAMD00045686;SAMD00045687;SAMD00045688;SAMD00045689, study... | reverse complement strand
GTATCACCTACAGCGTCGACTAGAGTTTGAGTTACAGTTTCACCTTGGCTAAAGAGCGCAGCACCTGTAACCGATACATCCATACCGATAAGATAGGCTTCAGCTCCCATTGTGTCGTCTATAACGTCAAGCCCAGTTTCGAATTTTTCATCATTATACTCAAAGAGTGAACATGTAAGTTTATAAACTGGTAAGTTAGATAATTGATAGAATGGCTTATCTGATTCTACAAATGTAATCTCAAAGAATGAGTTAGTCATTGGTAGGAATAGTAAATCACCTTCTTGTGGTTTATTCTGGCTTTCATAACCACAAAGCTGAAGAGGAAGAGGAGAGATGGAGTGTAGATGTCGGGTGTCGGCGTATCATTAACACACAAAGACATGATATAAATCACCCGCACCTTCAAATCCATCAACATTTTCAATATATGCTTCCATTAAGTAAGCATCGTCAAATGTAGATGCAGGGTCTTCGTTTAGAATGTTATCGCGATTAACAAGGGTGCGTGGGATATAGTAGACATCTTGTCCAAATATCTTTAGTGATTCTATTACCAAGTCCTCGTATAGGTGCTGTTCTGACCTAACGGCTTGAGAAAAGTATACGTTTCTAGGCATTAATTATCCTATATAAAAGTCTACTGGTTGCTCCCAGTTTAGTCTAACTTCTTCTTCTAATCTTTCTAATTCTTGTACAGCATCGTCAAACAATTGTCGACCATTAAAGGTAACCCCGCCAGGCATTTGCATTCCTTCAAATTTAAGAAGATTAGCACCCCATTGCTTTTTAATAAGAGCTGTTGCATATTTCTTTAAGAAGTAATCGTTATATACATCAGTGAATGTAGCTGGATCAATAATTCTGTATGCTTCAATTACTATATAACTGCCGATTTCTACTTCATTGTGCCAGTCCATATCAATTCTTAACTGATCTCTATGTCTATCAAAAGAAATAAACTTATCATCTGAATCGATAAGAACATCTAAAGTGGACAAATATTGTTTAGCCATCGTATACTCTAAGAGGCTACCCATATAGCCGAGACTATACATATCGTTTAAATGCATTTGGTATTTTACATCGAAAAGGCTTGTACTCGCACTGTGATCTCTAATTGGAAGAACACGAATAACATCTGTTACTAACTCTGGAATTTCAAGATAACGATAGTCCATGGGACCTTTGCTTATGGTTGAAACGGTCGCTGAGTTAGTTGATGTTTCTCCGGTAATAATTGTACCATTTACAAAACCGGTTACCAACGGATTATAGTTTTCTATTGTTAAAACATTAGAATCAATTGCACGAATTTTAGCCTTAGCACCATTATTTCCGGTAATAGTTTCACCTACAGTAAGCGCTTGTGCTTCTAAATGCGCCGTCAAAGTAAGCTTAGTGTAATCAATTTGTTGCTTTAAAAATACTTTTTCAATGGCATCCGCATGATAGTGCTGATAGAATTGTAGAGCTTCGTCTATTCTATCATCTAGCTGATCGTCGTCAACATTAATTTCAATTACAGGCGCACCTAGATTTCTAAGGCAGTAATCAATTAAAGTTGCTCTACTGTTTGGTTTTGCCATTTAAAACACCTCTTACTTTACTATATTTATAAGTTTATTTATATGTTACTCAGGCTTGTCGGGCCAAACAATGTCACGAGGATCAGTAACACTTGCAGGCAAATCCCTTAAAGCCTGTCTATAGGCAGCCCATTCACTTGAAATTGTAGTTCCAGCTTCCATAGCTTTAATTACCATATAGTCGGTATCTGCTAAAAGGCTATCCCTTTCAGTTCGCAGAGAATTCCATGCCATACTATTATTATCTGCTATTTCTTCTGCTGATAAATTAACAATATCATATGTCGAGGTTTCTGTATTCCATCTGACAGTTTGCTCGAGCGAGTTAAAAGATTCTGTTGGCCAATCTGGAGCTTCAGTCCAACCTGAATCTGCTATTTCTTTAGCTGTAAACGTGCTAGATTCAACACGCACTGTGCCATCTTCAAAATATAATGCATTTGGCAATGGCCTTGGGTAACACCCGTCTTTTGTATAAAGTTTCATATTTATTCCTGTAATTTTTATTGAAATCCAATATAAAGGTTATCATCTGGATCCTGAGGGGATTGACCAGATCTTACTGCATTGAGATACGCAATTCTAATTTTTCCTGATGCTGGTATTGCATATGTAGAACCAGTTCTACAAAATACATGGCTGCCGGTTCCGCGGGGACTTGACGCTTCCGCATAAATAAATGAAGACGAATTAGGATATGATCCTTGCCCATGTGACTGAGAACTGCTTTCATTACTAGACGAAGAAGACCCAACCCAAGTTTGTGGCATCGTATGGTATCCTACTGGCATAGGAATATCGTCCCAAGTGCCGCTAACTCCAGTTAATCCATTAAATGCACCAGTGTACGCGCTAGGTGTTCGACCCGCAGCATAATTCCAACGATTTGACAAGGTAGTAGTGCTTTTCATGACCATATCAATAAAACCACTACCTAAACTATTTTTTAGTATAGATAAACCAGTAAGAGCACCACTAGAGTATGAAAGCGTTTGCCAACCCTGCGTAGAATTGACCGAGTCGTATAACGTGTCTATACCGTGTATAACATTATTGTCATTATCTAATATTTGAATTGCGCCTACAGATGTATCATTAGACCAGATGGATCCCCCACTCGACAACACGAGTCTATGAGCTAAATAAATCCTATAATCGCCAGGCGTACTCACAACAAAATCAATTTCCGTTACATGATAATTTGAATTTGAGCCAGTGCCGCTAGCTAGGGTTTCAAACCTAGTATGAACAGGGGCCCAAGATGAAGTTATATTAACTCTACCTATTCTATTAAAGGGAAAGCCTTGATGCGCACTTTCGGACAAATTACTACCCGGAGCAAAACTTCCAGCATCGATGATTCCTGTTGGTGGTAGCCTATCTAGGCCGTTGGTAAGATCACTTACTTCAATCCTTCCGCCGTGTGTGCCAATATCCCTAGCATTTAATGACTTTCCAACTCTTCCTAAATTTCCTTTCATTACTCGAATACACTCCATACTATGCATCTTATCGTTTGATTAGTGATAAGTTGATGTTCAAGGCCCCAGTATAAATCATTAGCCGCGGTATCTGAGCTTCTATAATTTTGAAATCCAAATGAAAGACCGTCTTGACTGGCGCTTTCATCAAGAGATACAGTAGTAGAATATAGTGTGCTGCCTGCGCGCCCTTCGCCATCTAAGAGTCTTTCAGATCTATATCCCCATATCCCATTGTCACGTGAAAACTTACTAGTACTATGATAGCCGTATTCACCAGGTTGTTGCACTGATGAAAATACAGTTCCACTTTGCCCAGAATTAAATGTTAATTGATCCTTAAACGTATAATCGCCAGCAGATGATCCATGTCTAACTATAGCTTCAGTATTTCTTACCATTGCTGGAAAAAATAAATCTTTTATACCACGAACACCATCAGCTTCAAACTGTGGAAAATTTAAATATACCGTTCCAACATACTCATGGCTACCAGAAGAAATATACCAATATGACATAGCGTACCATAAGCATCCGGGCGTAAGTCCAGGGAAGGCAGAACCAACTGGAGTATACAAATTAGGATATTCCAGCGGCCATGTATCAAACTTTCCCCAATCTTGAAGATTTCCACCCGCACCTGTTCCAGACATACTTTCAGCCATATTATTTGTAACAGGTGCAGCTATAGCCTTAATATTTGAATTTAAAGTTCTTAAAAGTGTAATAAATTGATGCGGAGTAGCACCATAGCTTGATGAGCCAGTTAAGCCATCAAGCTCATCGTCAACATCATCGAGGCTAAAGCCAAGGCCGTTTATACCCGGATGTAGACTGCTTCCAGTATGAGTATTTAAGTCTTTTACTCCCTTATGATAGCCAAAGGATGCGTTTCTTCTGTCGTCACTACTCAAATAGCAGTTAGTTTTATGATAGTTATATGCCATTATAGTCTCCACCGCTCACAAGCGTAATAATATTCTATATCGCTGCCACTAGTAGTGTCGCCATTAAGTGTTTGTATTTTAAAAAACACGCTTTCGAGTGTTTCTAAAACTATAGGGTTAGCTCGAGTAATTATTCTAACAGTTTCAAGTGGCTTTAATTTGCATGCAAAAAAGCTAACAGTTTGTGTGTTTGATTCGGATAATCTGTCAGTTTTTTGTGCTATAAAATTATACGACTTAGTACTACTTACATTACTAACATACATTGAAATAATTCTAGATGAATAATAAAGCTCCGCGCTTATAGCAGTAGAAGAAGTATTATGTGTTAGTGTTATCGGCCCACCACCAGTAATTATAAAATATTGATCAGCTTGTGTTATCGTAGCCATAATTAACTCCTAAGATCTTCATATTGCCAAAGTAGTCTACAACTCCCAGTTCCTTTGAAATGTTCAATTGTCATATCTTTACCATTTAAATATATAGGCGCTTGAGGTGTTATTATGTCAATCCTTGAGTTAATATCAATAGTGCCTTCAAAGAGCATAAACGTAGTACCGTCAATTTTAAGGCGAATTCGAATCCCTTGTCCAGGACCTAGAGCGTCACCATTAGTTAAATACATATAGTTTATCTTTTTTACGCCAGATAAATTAGTGCTTTCCGTAGCACTTGGAGTATATAGCTGCACATAAGACGTGCTCAAACCCGTCGTTGACCCTAAATTATTATGCGTAAAATCCTGGCTTAATAATTTTAGGTTAGAATTACTACTATCTGTAAAGTCTGCTATCTTGGTTACTGTTGTCATAATTAATTATCCAGAATATTGTGTAACTTCTTGTGCTTCAACTGTTATATTAGATACTACTTCCCCGAATCCTCCAGCATTAGATGGTGAGATAGTGTCAAATCCTAATGCAATTTCTAATTGTTGACTAATGCTCCCTCTAAAGAAAAATCCATTATCAGCTGTAAATATACTAACTGTGCTCATAGGTGGTATTGACACTCTTTCAGTAAAGTTAGTAAAATATGGAACAAACGCTGTGTATTCATACGAAGCTTCAGTAGCGTTTGTGATAGTCCAAGATATAATTCTATATTGTAAAACGTTTCCCTGAAGCGGCAAATTAGTCCCTAGCCCTAGTGGTTTATAGCTATTAAAATCATCTGATAAAGTGTAAGAATTAATAGGACCAGTTAAAATTCTACTAAGCGTTCCAATATATCTTTCCTTAGCTTTTAAACTCATTATACATTCTCCATAGATAATCCATTAACTAATACGTCTAAGGCCAATGTCGTAGTATTAGCGCTAAATTCACCGTCAGCATATGCAACTTTTACAGCTATATCGCCTCCGTAAGGTAGGAATAGCGGAGTATCCTTATTAATAGGTATAATAGTATCTAGTTGAGTTAAATTAAATTTCATCATATCAGTATACACAGCGGTAAATGTTCCACCATGATTTATCTTGCTGCCAATTGTAACTTCAAGCTCAAAGCCACCGGCTTGAACGTTAGTAGAATTATTATGTATTCTAATTGACTCAATCATTAATACACTATTTTCTGTTGCATTTGTGGCTACATCGACATAAGAATTAGTAATTGACATCGACGTTCCAACCACAAACGGCCTTATAATATCTGGGTTTTTATAGGACACTGTATTCTTCTCCCATAAACGTAAAATTTGGATAGTGATGCGGTGACACTACGGTTGTACTTGTAATCCTTGTACCGTCTGCGTGAATAGCATAAGCCTTCATAACATTACCTTCCGATAAATAAATTGAATCTTCTCTATCAACTAAAACTATAGTTTGGCCAGGGTAAAGCGCCATATCTTTTACTAGATGAAATATTGGTGTAGTCGAAGACTGAGAAGAAAATAATCCTACTGTTATTTTTGCATATCCACCATGATCATTGTATCCTTGATCAGTCTTATGAGGATAAATTGACACTGAAAGATTAGTAATTTTTACTATAGAATCATCCGGTGCAGCACTAGTTACATTATATGCAGTACTGGCGAAGAAATTATTACCAGTACCACTCCAAAAATATGGATATTCACCGTAAGCATAATGAAATTTAGTTGTGATGCTACCATCAGATAGAATTGGATTAGCCATATTTATGACACCTCATACTGCTTATAAGAGATCGTCGCTGATACCCGGCTTGCTACATTTGTTGGAGCGCCAGGGCCGTGAGCATTTGTTTCAACCTCAAATCTAAGCTCTTGCACTGTAGTATATATCGGCTGAGATTGTTTTATCACTGCTAAATTTTCTTGAGCTCCCACAGTAAATGTAAAATGTGGTGTAGTGCTGTTCCAGGATAATATACACGAAACCGGGTAGTTATTTGGATTATATACTATCATTGAAACAATTTCAATTAATATCGTATCATCTGAAAATCCAGGAGTTCCGGCACCTACAGAAATAGGAAGATCGGTTTGAACACGATCAAATGTACGCGTAAACGTATAATATGTTAGTTCAGCTGCTGGATCTGATATTGAAATTGAAGTATTAACAAACGCCATATCACATCACCAAATATCTTAATGCTATAGCGTCATGAACTGTAAGACCGCTTACATTTGAAATAGGATCTTTAATATAAAGATCAAATGCGGTTGAATTACCGGTATTACACCAAATGTTAAAGCTTGCCCATCCGCTATGTTCAAAGGTTACGGTATGGTGTAGTGAAGACCAAGCAGTAGTTAATGTTAGGTTCTGTGATAATGTTTTGGTTGTATTCGCAGAACCCGATATGCCGTGAACATCGCTGGGTATACTAAGGCCACCAGCTGAAGTTATGTGTGTTTTACCAGATGGAAAGGTTGTCTGCGAACTTGTGGAATCTTCATGTAATTGATAAAAGTAAGCATAAAAATTACTAGCAGTAGAAGAAGCTTTTACTTGATAGCTGAAGGTGTATGTTTCACCAGCTCTAACAAACATAGGTTTAAAGGCAAAACCTGCTGATGTACTACCTGCAATAGAAACCTTTAATGCATGATCATCTAAGTCCCAATTTAAATCATCGTGATCGGTATATCCTCTAGTCGCGGCCCAACCCATGTTACGAGCTACTGTATTCATTGCCTTAGGAACATCATCAAAATCAGCTGTTCTATTTACCCACTCCAAGGTTGAATTGGAAGAAGGATATGCTAACACTTGACCAGCACTTCCTGATGAATTAGGCAATGTATATGATCCAGTTGCTAATGTACTATCCGAAGCAACACTACCAGCTGTAAAATCGTCTATGACATCTAAATCACCTGCAATGCTACTAGTAGTACCTGGATCAGCATGAAGAGCTATTTTAGCCATACCCGTATTAGCTGGAGCTCCTAGCCTAGAATCAATTTGAATGTAACCATGACTATCCTCTATATCTGAGCCGCCAGTGTTACTAACTCTAGAACCTGCTCGTACAACCACTCCATTGCTTGGCGTTCCAGTTGGCGGCGTTACAATATTATTGCTTAAAATATGGAAAGCGTCTACAGAACCTGGGCTATTTTGTACTGTTATTCCTTTCAGTATCAACGGCGTACTCCCTAACGGAGCAGACGGAATATGTCCAAGTGCTAGTGGCTTACTTATATAACTATCGCCGTCACTAAGTAACCTTATGGTTTCATCATGCGAATCACTCGCAGTGCTTCCGGTTGTATGGTATAACGATATTTTAGCATTATCGCCATCTACGTCTAAAACGATACCATCAAAGTAATCATATCCAGATGCATCGCCACCAGAATATGTAGCATTATCACTATTTCTAAGTAAGGTTTGACGCATGGTCTGCTTTGCGTTAACAGCATCTAGCTCTAATAGTGATTTTTTACCAGTTACTGGAGTATTAGGGAAAACGTGAAGTTTAGAGTTTGTGCGAACTTCAGAATTAGCCATATCAACTTCTAAGGTATTATCGCCTTGAACAGACTGATTTGACGCGTTACCTACAAATATCTTACCTTCATCGAGATTAGGAGTAGCATTAGTTCTACCAGCACCCATGATTTTAATAGAGCCAGCACTATTATCTGAACGAAGTACCTTTGCAATCTTTTGAATTAAGTTTCCACTTCCTGTTGGCGCAGTATCAACTAAAGCTCCAGCAGTTGTAGCCGAGACATATAGCTCGTCATTAACTGAAAAGCTTGAAGTGTTTAAACCTTTTAATGTACCAAAGGTGTAAATATCTCCAGTTGAACCACCACTAATGGAAGTAGCAGCAATACCAAATGCTGGCATTTTAGCAGCATCACTTGCATTAGCCTTAGCAACTTGTGTTTGATTACCTGTTGCATCATATTGATCAATATAAACAACATCGCCTTTGGCTAAGTTTTCACTAGCCTTAGCTTTAAATAATACTGCTCCTCGAACATCACCAATAAACTCTGACGCTTCAACATCACCAGTAACAGTAATACCATCACTGTCAATTACAGCTATTGCAGTTCCATCAACTGTTGCTGTAATATAGCCAGCATCAGTATTGTTGTCAGTAATAGTCACATTTGTATTATTGAGAGTAATATTATCTACTACTGGTGTTCCAAACTCTAGAGCAGTAGCTCCACCATTCATTAATAACGATTGACCAGCATTACCTTTAGCAGTTGGGAATACAATATCACCAAGAGTAAATACGCCACTTGAATTAAAGCTAGCATAAGCAATTGTATCAGTGCCGTTAAAACCTCTAAATTCTATTGCTCCTCTAGTTGTATGATTTTGCGAAATAAGGGCTAAGGTTGAACCAGATTGCTCAAACATTCCTTTTTGGTTTGTCCCATCAGTATCTTGACAAATAATTCTTGGAAGGCTATGTGAAATATGTAATCTAGCATTAGCATCAGGGCCGTTAGTACCAAGTCCAACTCGGCCGTCGTCTTTAACCCATACCTTATTACTAATAGTTCCGCCTGTTGCAGTACCAATAACAAAGTCAGATGAAAGAACCTCAGATCCACTCGTGCCGTCGTTTGCACTCGCAATAAATCCAATTCTACCTTGGTCTTGTTGAGTGCCATCTGCACGTTCTGCGTTAAATAAAATGTTTGCACCAAATCCAACAGCAGTTGTATTGGAACTCTTCGATTCAATTTTTATAATATCTTCAGCAGCATTCGTATTAGTAGTAGTACTCATTAGATGCAAATGATGAGTTGGTTCTGCGGCATCACTAAATGTACCTACGCCAAAATTACCACCAGCTGTCATTCGAAGCAGTTCAGCGTCAATAGCAGCTCCAGCTCCAGCACCATCTGGATCGTGTCCAGTAAAGAGTGTCCAAGCAGGAGCATCAAACTGAAGTATAGTTTTATTAGCATCGCCGTATTTTAATGCTTGACCTTTAATGCCAGTATCAACTGTAGGTGTTATATTGGTAAAGTCATTTCCATCTTCAATTCTAACATTGCCGTGAAATCGAGTAACGCCACTTGAAAGTTCAACTTGCAGATCACCGTTTTCGTATAGTCTTACTGATGGATTTCCGTTTCCACTGCGACCAAATTTTGCGACAGTTTTTGCCGTAGCTGTAGACTTATCTACAATAATAACTTCGTCACCAGCATTAAATGTGTTTATCCGTAAATCGCCATCAGAGTCAATTCTATTAATACCGTCATGGTAAATTGTTAAATCATCGCTAGCACCTAACCTAATTTTAGCAGAATCTTCAGCCACAGGATTTTCACCAGTGACTGCAGGTACATGATCTGGTAAACTTATATCACCATTAACTGTTATTCCATTACTAAAATCAAATTCATCGTTGGTTGTATTCCATAAAATACTTGCATCAGTGCTTGCATCTACAGCATCTTGAATAACAATACCAGCACCGTTAGCCGCACTCGAAGAATCCGAGTCTGACTTATTAAGAGTAATGGTTATATCTTCGATTTCTAGATTAGTTGCATTAGTAGCTGTAGAATTAATCGCACCTGCAACATTAAGATCACCAGATAGATAAAGATCTTTAAATGCTCTAGTTGAATCACCCAATGAAATAGCATCATCAGTTTCCGTGCCAGCTGACATCGGAATAATATGATTTTCAATAAAATTAATACCCGCATGGTTTGCTGCAGAAGCATATAGTGCAAGATTATCACCTGCAGTATATTTTATCTTACCGATTTCGTTTGTACCATCTTTTAATACTACTAAATCAGCAGCATTACTTGAAGGTGCATTTTCGACTGTGACGGCACCAGACTTAACGTCTAGGCCTTTCTTGACTCTAAAGTTTTTTTCGGTTGCCATGCGGTTTCACTCTCCACCGTTTAGGTTATGTTATTAGTATTTATACAAGTATTTGGTGAGATACTACTCTAAATGTAATATCATCAGCACTTGCGGGTGTTGCAAGTAATCGTACATAATCTCCGCTAATATCAGCATCAAACGCAGCTTCTCTAGCAGATCCTGTAAATATAACGCCATATTCAGTTATTGATGGAGTAGTACCATCATGTATCAATAGAATTTCAGATACCATATATGTGCTATTTGTTGTGTTCGTAGCTTGTACCATAAACTTAGCTGATCTAAATTCTGCTTTCTCAAATGTTGCAATTCCTACTTGTGTTATAGCAGAGGTATCGGTTGAAGTCGTGTCGATACCATAACTTTCCACTTGTAATCTAGTTTTAGGATCATTAGTTGCAATACCAACTCGACCAGTATGATCAATAACCATTCTTTTACTAGGATAGTTACTACTATCGCCTTTAGTATAAAATGCTAAGCCAGTTGATGAACCAAATGTAGAAGCAGCATACATGTTAATAGCCGCTCTTGGTTCAGCTGATGTACCAGCTCCACCGGAAGTATCAAGACTATTATATTCGAGTGATGACATAATATCACCAACTGTAAAGGTCATACTTCTTGTGTCAGTGATTCTTAGTTTAGGTGCGCTTCCGCTCACTTCTAAATTTGTAGCTGGATCTACATCTGTTCCAATACCAACTTTACCATCAGATTTAATTCTTACATGCCCTGCAAGGTTTTGATCATGAGCCGAAGTTTGAAATACTAGGGATGTTTCATTACGATCATCGTTTTCGTTTTCTCTAACAGCTACTATGGCGGCACCTGGCATGCTTTCGCCGTCGGTATCATTACTAGCAAGTTTAAATTGCATACCAATACCAGAAGAAGTTGTTTGATTAACAGTATTACCTACATCAATGCCAGATACAACTAAAGGATATTGATATTCATTAGCTGTTATTTGATGAACTACGTTTAATAGAGATTCAGGGCTATCAGTGCCAATACCAATATTACCACCATGAGGTTGTAAAATTAAATCGTAATATGTTTCAACTGCTGTTCTTCTTTGTTGAATATATCCTTTACCATTACCATCAGTAGCAAACACTGTACCATAATCATGATCACTATTAGATAATACTAATGTACAATCATCAATTGCGGTTCCACTTAAGGTAGGGCTCGTATCATCTGCGCAAATTTGCATTCGCGTACCACTATGAGGCCCTGTAGTACCAATACCTACGTTACCAGCTGAAGTTATTCGTAACCTTTCGCTTGGAGCACCCGCTGCATCACCCTTTGTACCAAACGTAAGAGCCGTGGCAGAAGCATCGGTAGTTTCTGAAACAAGATTAATTGTTCCTCGAGGTGAACTATCACCACCCGAGTTACCATTAGAATCACTTGAGTCAAATTCAACTGCTGCTATAATTTGATTTACAACCCAATCATCGCTGGTTGCTGAGGCCGAACTATTCCAACAATCTTTAATAAGAAGTTGAGCAGATTGAGTTGTAGAGCCTGAGCTACCACCTTCAGTAGCCGCAATTGCTGATCTACTATTTTGTATTTTTACATGACCGGAATGCCCAGAGTTTAAATTAATATTGTTAAGTAAAGCAGTTCCTGTTGTACCAATATTTAAATTGGTATTATTATTCCAATCTATTAAGGTTCTAATATATCCGTCATATGTACCTACAATGCGCTTACCTCGAGGTATTGCGATCGCTGCGTTAGTAGCGGTATCAACGCCATCATTATCTCCTACTCCATCATTATTATCGTCAGGTACGCCATCGCCGTCAGGATCATACGAACCTACACCATTAGCAATAATTGTGCCGTTTGATCTGATGCGCCCTGAAGTTCGCAATTGACCAAATGTATGAGTAAGAGCGTTATCAGCAGTTGTTTCCCACGCATGTGGAGAAGTGATAGTTGTGCCACCAGTTGATCCAGCGGTTATACTTTGTTCAAGCGAGAATGAAGCGCCTCCAGCAGAAGACAATTGCGTAATATCAGCATAAAGGGCTTGATTATCAACCTGAGACCTAATTTGCAATTCCCATTCACTAACACTATTCCTATGAAGTCTTAACTTAGAGCTTTCTGGTCCTTGAATCGAACCAGTATCAAGTTCTACTGTGCCGTTAGTGCTACCATTTCTTTGAACAGAAACTTTATTAAACCAAACGTGGCCAGCATAATTATAACCACCATGATTAGATCCTGGATACACCGTTTCAACCATGAGTGATATTGCAGAATAAGGATTGTCTGGTAAAGTAAATGTACCAACTTTATGCCATGTAGCTCCATTGTTAGAAGTATTATTTTCTATCCAGGTATGTTTAGTAAAGTCTGCAACAGTACTACCAACGCCACCGTTGCCTTGTAGACCTTTAAAGCCTATAGTACCAGCGACTTCTAATTTTCTAACTGGATTATTATCACCAATACCTACGTTGCCTTTGTAGTCTACTCTAAGTCTTTCGGCGGGTGAACTCGCGCCAGTGTTAGAGTCTGAGTCATTAGTATAGACTACAAAAGCACCTCTACCTTCTTTTAATTGACTATCAGCTTCACTATTTCCACCAACCTCAGCACCAATTTGCACCTGCGGTGCTTCGTTAGAATTATCATCTTTAAATATAAAATCAATAAGTGTTTTCTGTTGATCTATATCACCCGCTGCAACTGCAGAGGCGCGCACATCATTTTCTAGAGTTAATAATGTAGTACCAGTAGTTGAGTCTGTAGTATTCGTAAATTGGTGAATATGTAAAGCAGTCGAAGGACTAGCAGTTCCTATACCAACATTTTCAGAAGAATCTAAAGTAATACCTCTATTGCTAATAGTATTTCCGCCGCCATTTTGTATTTGTAATTTATTTGTAGAATTATCTAAAATTATTTGAGCATAGTTATCATCATCTGTATCACCAAGAGCTAATTGACATAAACCTCCAGTATCAGATTTAATACCAATAACTGATGCTGCTGCTCTATAAACTTGTAATTCTCTTGTTGGACTAGAAGTTCCTATACCAACATTTTGTTCTGAATCAATTGTAATTGCAACAGCTTGGCTATTTACTCCATTCTGCCTTGTTGCAAACTTTAACCCGAATCCATAATCATTAACGGTATTATTCATCTTATACGCTTTAATGTATGGACCTGCGGATAATGATCCGTTACTTCCAGTATATGCTCCAGTGAATACTATTGAACCACCCACTTCGGCAGCAGTATTTGACGTATCATCAAGATGTAAAGTAGCACTTGTGCTGTTTATCGAAGAATTACTTACAGTGCCACTAATTGACAACTTTGATCCAGGGCTGCGATGAGATGGCCCAATGCCGACATAACTGTTTTTATCAATAATTAAATGATTAGTTCCAGCATTTTGAATAACAAAGTCGCTGTTGCCAGTACCAGCAAATGTACGATTTAAAATAAACTTATGATCACTTACATCACCCTCATTGGGCTGATTAGCATCAGAGTCTTGACTTGCAGTAATAACGTTATTTAAATCTTGAACTTCTATTTTAATATATTCGTCTGTAAGATCTCTACCAACCATAAAGGTTGCAGCACTGTCACCAGTAGCAATCCTTAGATCTTTATTCATATTCCAGCTATTATCAGCACTTGTATACGTAAAGGTAGGATTATCGTCACCGTCACCGTCATTGTCTGAAGCAATATCAACAGTAATACCAGCTCCATTTGCATCTGATGCTTGAGTAGATCCTTGTGCTAAAGTAAGATTTTTATCAGCAATGCTTATATCATTTGAGTTAATTGTAGTCGTTGTGCCAGTAACTCTTAAATCACCTACGATTACAACAGTTCCAGTATCAACAGTTGCGTCGTCTACAGTATCAGCTGGTAAAGGATCAATATAAAACGTTGATGGTCCAGTTAGCACACCGGCCATTGTAACATTGTTGATATTTTGTAAGTTCGGAGTGCCGTTATTTCTATCAAGCCAAGTAGTCCAACCATCACTAGTTGAGTTCATAACTTGAAGATCGTTACGATGTTTTACATTACCATAAACTTCAAGGTAGCCGTCATCTCTTCTTTGAGTTAAATCTCTACCTGTAATGTTGCCTGCATTATCGATACGCTCAGTGCCACCTACATTTAACGCTCCATTGACAATATTTAAGTCACCGTTATTAACTGCTACTATACTATTCTCAATATTAGTATTAGCTGCTCCGCCTTGACCATCATAATCAGCAAGTTCACCAGCAACCGTTACCTTGAATATAGGAGTATCGTTTTGGTTTCTAATTTCAAATGGTCTATTATCTTTAGCATCAAAGATGAATGCATTATTATAATATTCAAAGCGAGTAGCGTTACCGCCATGCCTAGATAGCTTAGAGGGTGTTGAGGTGACAGTTTCAGTATCAACACCAGTAAAATAAATCCCCTGAGAATTACCTAGTACTAATTCATCAGAAAGAGTAACTTTTTGATCTGTTCCAATTGTAACAGCTGTGGTATCACCAGTTTCTAGCTTTAAAGTTTTGCTTGCGACCGTACCAATTATCATTCCATTGGTATCATCGTATCTTATAAGAGAGCTATTAAATCCTTGAGATAACCTAAGAGCAGATCCGTGTGTATCATCATTTATATGTACAGTTCTTTTGGATCCATTAGCAGTAACAGCTGTAGCACCAAACGCTGAGTCACCAGAAGCAATAATGCCACCGGCAACATCTAATTTACTAGATGGAGTAAGCGTGCCAATACCTACACGAGAATTAGTGCTATCAATATGTAGGATACCGTTATTGTGAGCGGTAATAATCGTTTCAGTAGTGTTGCCATCAACCTCTACCGATTTTTTAAAGTACAAAGCACCATCGGCTGTATTAAGAGCTAATTCGCCAAGATTAAGTTGGCTTTCGCTTGGAACCGAGCCGGCTACTGCCGACCGCCTGAGTCTGATGTCAGTTTTTCTGGCCAATGTTGGCTTCTCCTATGTTCAATCTCTATATAGAGTTTATAAATTAACCACCGTATATACGGTTTATATAGATCTATTTATAAGGAAAAGAATCTTAGTCGTAAGTTCCGCCATCAATAAGCGTAGAAGATATGGGATCACCGTTAGAATCAAACTGAACAACAGCTCCTTCACTGGTGTTTGTAAGGAATGAAATTGAGCCAGAAGACACAGTCATTATAGACTTATCGGTAACTGCAGTAAGGCCAGTACCACCAGAAGCAATGCCTAAAGTAGAACTGAGATTAAGTGCCCCAGTGACTGTAAGATCATTTGGTATAGTTACATTATTAGGAAATGCGAAGGTAATAGTATTCCCAGATCTAGTAGTGGAAATCTGATTACCAGTACCGTTTAAAACTATAACATCAGTTCCTACTACAAAGCCAGGATTATTATCGTCATTAGTATCTGCGTTTACTCTTAAAACTGGAGGTAGTTCTACAATATATTCGTTATTGGCAGAATCATACTTTAAAACGCCGTTATTGACTTGACCGGTGGGATTGACATTAACCAAGTCGCCAAGAGATAATCCGGCCGCGCTAAGCTTAACTGTTTGAGACACAAGTTGATTATTTAAAGTTTGCTTACCCTTTAAATTACTTGTTTGTCTTATCTTAGCTTTGATAGACATTTGATTATGCTCTCGTTACGCCAGGAGTTATTTCCACTTGTCCTTCGATAATTCTAGTAACTTGGCTATCAGGTGATACGATTTCAACGTCATAAACATAACGCCCGGATTTCATAGCGTTAGTTTGACCAGCAGATAATTCAATCCTTACGGTTCCTTCTGACGCTGAATAAATACTGGCTGTAAAGTCTACGGCCGTTGTAGAACTATAGGTTTTTCTTATTTGACCTGCAACAGTATAATTAGAAAGATCAAGAACAGAGCCATTGCGATCAGTTACATCTACGTCTGCGGAAAATGTAGACCCTTGGTCTATTACTAAATTTGAAACAATCGCCATGTTCTTTTATCCTATTTACTTATTATTTATGCTTTTTAATTCTTCAATATCAGCGCGAAGCTGCTTATTCTGCTCAGTTAATTCTTTAATCGCTTCAACTAAAAGTGGAACCATTTTTTCGTATTGAACAGTTTTATAATCTGTGCCGTGTTCCGCATTAATCGGCGCATCTGTAACCGCTTCTGGCAATACAGCTTCAAGTTCTTGCGCACTGACACCAACTCTAACTTTACCTTCTGGATCAAGACCGAGTTTCACAGATTCTTCATTAGGTGTAAAGGTAAAGCCATTTAATTGATTTACTTTGTCTAGAGCACTTTCAATGTTACCGATTCTATTTTTTAATCTATCATCAGAGTAATAAGCAATAACATCACCTGTTGATCTAACTTCCGCAAATTGAACAGTACTGGTTGTATCGCAAGCTTGGTTAATAAAGTTTGAACGCTGATATGTAGTATTTTCGTCATCTCTCCAGTCAGGGTTACCATTTGCATCTGTTTTCCAGACTTTATGCGCGCCCCCGTCCGAACCTTTTTTAACATAGCCGGCCACGGTTTTACTATTAGCGTTCCATGTATTAGTATTAGTATCCTGTGCTAAGTTTCTCCAAGCCGTCCAATTGCCATTATAATAATACCTTTGCCATACGTTAGTAGTATTATATTGCGAATATCTTTGTAATGTGTGATGATTATTACCACCAGCAAATTGATTTGGATTAATAACTTCAAGTATACCTGCCTGTTCGACGGGATAATTTGCTGCGTCTCCATCAGTATCATTATTACTATTTTGAGGGAATATTCCAGTTGTTCTAAAATCATTTAAATTTTTGTTGTTTCCAATTTCATATCCATACAATTTGAAATTTTTATTATCTACGGCAAGACCACCACCGGATGTAGCACTATAAGTATTCTGAGTATTATTATCTTGTGCTAAGTTTCTCCAAGTCGTCCAAGTATTATGCGATTTCATTCTGTACCAAATTTTATTTTGGCTAGCATAAGGATAATAATATTGAATAACCTGATCGTTCATTGCTGTGCCATGAAGCTTTTCAGCATTAATAACCTGTAACGTACCTGCAACTTGTTGAGGATAATTACCACCGTTATGATCTGTTTGAGCTGAAGTTCTTTGAGTATAATATCCAGTCGTTGTATAATCATTTAAATTTGCATTATCAGGAATATCTTCTCCGTTTAATTGGAATTGTGTGGCTGGGCTTCCAACTAACTCTAGGCCGCCACCGCTCTTCGCACTATATGTTGTATTGGTATCAGCCGGTAGCGTAACAGTTTTCACATTTGCACCTGATACGTGACCTTGATTGGTGACCGTAATGCTATCAATACAAGTAAAGGTGCCTGACGCTGCGGGGCTTGCAGTAGATGTAGCCCCAGTATAACTAACGTCATCATGATCAAACGTAATGGTTTGGTCACCTGACTGGTTTGCAGTAAAGGTTTTATCATCTTGATTAATATGAAGAAGTGTACCACCTTCTAATGTAAGCTTTCCGTTACCAATTGACACCGTAGCACTTACCTGGCCAGTAACGTGACCATAGTCGTCGAATGTTAAATCCTGAACAAATTTATTACCAGAATTATTAATATCTGCTTGGGTCGAGGTGTCTGCGTGAGCAATTCCAATAGTATCAGTACCAATTACAGATAATTCAATACCATCTGTATCGCTTTTCTGAACTTCCTTAAAGTTCAATACGTCATCATTATCAGCAGCTGTGATATCTGAACCAATTTGATCACCCGTATCGCCAGGTTGATAAAGTTTTACAGTTTTAAAAATATTTTCATCAGATCCTAACGACGTATTTTTAATTTTTATAGATTCATTTGTCGCATCAATTGTAACTGAAATCCCTGAGTCTTCATAAATATGCAATGTAGCATCATTACTACCAGCCGTAGCAGTTCCAGTATCAGTATAAGTATGATCGTCCGGTGACGCGTCTCCAACCTCGATATTCTTATAAATGATTTGATCACTACCTTTGTCATCGTTTGTGACCTTGAGCCCTAATCTATAAATTGGCTCATTGAGGGACTGAGATACGGCATCTGCCTGCCAATCAATTTCAATGGTTGCACCATCACCCGTAAGTTCAGCAAATTCAAATATATCAGCTTGAGAAATAGTCCTAGAATTATCAGCACCATCACGAATATCAAAGGCCCGCATATATCTATCATCGTGATTTACTGAATTGACAGCTGTTACGTGTCCATTTGCATTTACAGTAATAGATTTAATAGTAGATCCATCTTCTAGTGCTGGCGTTTCCGCGTCGTCAAATTTACCCTGTATGCCACTTAGTGTTGAGGTATCTGCGTGGCTATATGTAATTTCTTTACCAGATCTAGAAACATCTATATTAGTACCAGCTTTAAACGTTACTGTATCAGTATTAGCAATTGCTTGATTACCTGCAGTACCCTCAGCCGCTAATGACCAACTGTCGAAATCATTAGCCTCTGTAATAATAGTACTATACGTTGTACCATCAGTGGTAAGCTCCCATCTTGCTGGTGTTCGGCTAGCAGGTGTTGCATTGTTTGGATCACCTTCATTAAATCTTAACGTAACATTAGTTTCATCACCACGATTAATTTCTATGCCTGCTGTTTTATTTGCTGCCGGAGTTCCCGTAGTATCGTTAGCAATAATAACAAATGAATCTTCTACTTCCAACGAAGTAGTATTTAGCTTTACATTCTCGCCATCAACTATTAGATCTCCTTTAATTCTTACATCTTTTTCAACACCTAATCCACCAGCAACATGTAGGGCCGCGGTTAAAGTCTGGCCAGATAAAGAAACGTTATCTGTATTAGTAATCTCTAGCTTACTAATATCAACATTATCGGGTAAACCAATTTGTATAGTATCTCGGTGTGCAGGATCAGCATCGTCGTCATCATCTAAAATAGTAGTTGTAATTTCATTTGTCGTACCAGCTATTTTAAATACATCGGTTATTAGATCAACGCCTCTACTGTTACCGCTATCAGCTGCAACAGTCATGGTAGACGAAATACTTTGTCCAGCAACATTAGTAATTCTTCCTGTCGCATCAACTGTTAATTGTGGAACTTCAGTAGCAGAACCATATACTTTATAGCCAGTTGATATGTCACCTGCAGCCCAATCGTTTTGTACCAGTGGAGAATTTGCTAATGATGCTAAAACTTTTTCTGTTGATGGATTCCAGGTAAGGTGAATGCCACCAGTACTACTAGTATTGAATAATTCCTTAGCGTTATAAAATGTAACTAAATCTGACGTTTGAGATTGATAAATTGGTTCACTCTGTGCGTTAAATGTAGTTTCCTTCAATCCGACTATCTGCCAGCCTCTATGACCTTTACCGTCTTCAACTTGTCCTTCGTTCCATTTTATTTCAGCATCTTGAGTAGATAATGGAACCGCGTCAAGCGGATCTTGAGCTAAGGTAGAATAATATAATCCCATAGCATCTTGTGATCTGGCCACCTTTATACCATGAGTGACACTACCTTCAACGCCATCAGTTTCATTACCAGATTGAAGCTTAATGAACGCCGTATCAAACGACACATCAACATCTCCGCCCCCGCCTAGAAGAATTGTTCCGCCTGATACATCTAATACTGCACTATCGCCAATTGTAAGAGTAGTGTTAGAGCTTAGTGTCAAATTACTGTTTATAGTCTGACTAATTGGAGTTGCGTTTAACGCTAAATTACCAGTACGTACAACCGAATTATCTACTGATAATTGACCACCACCCGCAGGTGCACTAACGGTAGCATCTAATTCTGATATTTCAACGCCATCACCAGAAGCTGCTGGCTGGCCAGCAGCAGCATTAATGCCTTTTACAACAAATCCAATTTGAGGTATAATGTTATTACCACCTTCAACCTCTAGGCTGAGATTAAACTTATTAGTAATAGGATCAATGCCCGTATTAGCATCATTAGGGTCAAGTATTGCAACAGTCTGGGCACCTAAATCGTATTGGGTTTCACTCACCTTTCTTAAATATTTAATAAATGCTTCTACGCGATATCTACTGTTTATATCATAATTATCAATTTTACCAGTAAAGGTTATCGTTCTATCAGCCCAGTCTTTATTTTCTATAAATGTATTAAAGTGAATAAACGCGCCACCCTCAGTAGCGCTACTTCGAGCTATATTATTATTATCATCGTCCTTAAGTGTGTTTTGACTGTGGATAAATGTATTGGCCTCTAGCGATAATACGTCACCGCTAAAGGTGAATTTTTGGTTATCTAATTCCGTAGTTGTTGCAACTCCATTACTACCGAATGATGATTCTTGAAGTTCACCTGCCACATGTGGAGTTACTGTAGTATCAATTAAATGTACCTCGTTCCAATATCTCCATGAACTATTACTATCCAAGGTTATAGCTGACGGCGCTAAAATGTCAAACTCTAAACCACCACCAACTGCAAGATCTATGTCAATTACTGCATCATCAGCTAAAGTACCACCACCAGTTAGACCTTCACCTGCAATAATTTGAGTATCTGTAATTTCTTGTAAAGCCCCAACTACGCTATCAGCGCCTAGTCCATTTACTGAAATTGTAGAATCAACCACTGCCATTCTGTTAATCTTTGTTCCAGAAATAAAGGTTGTAGTATTTTCTTTAAATAAATCAGTGTTGCTAGAAAATCCAGCACCACTTTCTTTTATATTTGTAACTAGAATGGTATTATTAGATGCACTCACTGATACTACTTCAGCTTCGAAAGTATAATTAGGTGAAGTGCCTTGAACTAAAATACTACCAGGGCTAAACGCTGGAGGAATTGTAGTGGTACTATTAATATAAATTGTGCCTGGGAATTCACTATCAATGGCACGCATCATATTAGTAATTTGAGTATCCTTTTTAATCGAACCAGCTTGCAATAGATCTAATGTTCCAGCTATAGTTGTAGCTCCATATAGTCCATCGTTGTATGAATCGGTGTCACCAATCTCTGCGTCCAAAGCATTTAAAGCGGACGTCACTGAGAATGTGCCTCCACCCAATGTTGTATCTGTGCCAGTATACGTTAGTGGCCCTACGTCTGTATCTAATTGTGATATAGCTCCAGTAAGCGTATCGTCTGATGTGCTAACTCCGGTTATATCTACATCACCGATTTCGGTGTGTAGCTGAGAAAGAGCACCAGTGATAGTACTATTACCTGCAGCGATGGCACTAATATCAACATTACCAATTTGGTCTTCATGTTCTTTTATTGCTGCAGTTAAGTTTGAAGCAGTTGTCCCTAGATTACTGGCGGATACATCGCCGATTTCATCGTGCAATTGTACGAGCGCGCCAGTAATGGTATCAGTATCCGAATCAATACTAGTAATATCAACATTACCAATTTGATCTTCATGTTCTCTAATAGCACCACTTACGTTAGTTGCAGTAGTTCCCATATCAGTAGCAGAAATGGGCCCAAGCTCTGCATCATGCTCGTTAATAGCACCTTTAAAGGTTTGAGAAGTTGTATCTAATTGATAGGTTAAGCTATCGCCTCTAGCTGCTACTTCTAATTCGTTAACAGCACCAACTAACCCATGGGTAGAATCAGTATTGAGCGCATAATCAGTTTTATTGCCACGTACAGCATCTTCTAGTTCGTTAATAGCTTCCTTAAAACTTCCAGAGTCTGTAGTTAGAGCGTAATCATTTGTAGTACCTCTAGCAGCTGTTTCTAATTCATTAATAGCTTCAGTGAGGTCCCCAGCATCAGTACCCAAATCTTCGATTCTACCGATATCATCTTGGAGTTCGTTTAAGTTATAAACAGTACTTCTTGCAGAAACTGTAACATTTAATCCTGCAGTTTGAGTAGAATGAAATTCTACATGAGTTCCAGTATTACTGGCAATTTCAGAAAAACTTGTAATCGCAGCTGCACTGACTGTGCCGGCCGGATTAAACGATCTTAAGGTTCTTGAAGTACTAAATGTATCACTAAATGATTTAAGGTATATAAAATCATTATTAGCATAATATACAACCCCGTACCATGTTGTATCATCGTCAATAGTTGCTGGATTATATGTATTAATTACAGCATTATTAGAGGTTTGATATACTATATGACCTTCAGTTAGGTGATCAAGCTCAGTAGAACCCAGCTGATTAGAATCTAGTGCGATTTTGGCTTTAACTGTAGGGATATGAAAACCAGAGGATGACATATCTTGTGACAGTATATTGTCAACGCTGTTTCCATCAGTTACACGCACAGTTACATTAGCTTTATTAAATGATTCACTGACTAACCTATCAATATTATTAGCAGATATAACGGAAGCTCCAGACAATAATATAGGATCACTTGGATCAAAGTTTCCTGATGAAGTGCTTATTAATATTTTTGGCTTACTTTCAATGGTAACTATAGACTCAACAGTAGCTGAAAATCCATTAGATTGCGTTATCTGTGGTCTAATGGATGCATTAATACCAGAAGTATCAGTGTCCTTTCTTAAAATTATATAGCCAGCAGTATTATCCAGCTTAACGTCTGGTAACAATTCAAATGTTAATGCTTTACTAGCGCTGTCAGATCCAGTAATAACAGTTCTATCGCTTCCAGTTATATTGCTATAAGCATAAAGCTGATCTGTTAATCTATCATCTAATAAATTAGTATCTCCAGTGTCATACGACATTTCATTCGTTTTTTGACGCCACTCTTCGAATGTATTAGATTTTAATATTTTTATCTCATCGGTCATTAGTTACCACCTAATTGTTTTATTAATGCTTTTATTTCAGCTAAATCTGATTTAATCTGGTCTATCTCTTCGCGATTTTGCTTTTGCGTTTGTTTTTGCTTAAGTCTTTGTTTATAAGCTGTTTCACTAGTATTTATAACAGCATTAGATGACCTATCACGCTCTAAAGCAACATTATCTTTTACTTTTATTCTTTTCATTATGTACTTGCTACAGCTCTAAAGTCTTTTATTGTTGGAACCTTAGTGCTGTCCTTAGATCTTAATACAATTTTTATAATAAATTTATTAAATGTTAATGGCGTAGACTCTAGCTCGAAGTTCTTAGTGTAATATATTTCAGTATACAGTCCACCATCATTTTCTGGAATAGGATTAGTAGGTGCTAATAATGTCCAATCATTATCATCGATAGCTCCATCATCATCAGCCACTTTATAGAATAAATCAATGTTACTATGACGTGGCCGGTTCGCGCTTAAATAAATATCTAATTCATCAGCTGGAGTATCTAGCTCAACTGTTCTAGTAATATATTTAGCAGCATTAGAAGTGTTTTCAGATTCAGTGTCAGGTGTATAGTCGCCAATATTATTGATATACTCACTAGAATTTCCAGTAGCATCGTTAATTCTATTAGTTACAGTAATAACTGATGTTCTATTTAAATCAAGCACTGGGCTAAGATTTTCAACACCATTATTATTAAACCTACATTCAATTTCAAACGATTTGGCACCCGCAGTAATTTTAGAATTGGCATTAACATCAGATGCTATAAGCATTGGTACATCCATTTCTTCGTTTTTATTTGCAAGTATTGGCCTATAGCCATTAGCAGGTTCAGCTGTATACGGAGTAAAAGATGTAAGACCATCTTGTGATCTAGCAGTCCTTCCCTTTAAACCATACTGAATATTGATATCGCCAAATTCTATACTAGCAGTATTTAACTTAAAGAGATCGTATGGGCGATTTTTAGTAGCAGTAGCAGCTATACCCCCGCCAGAAATATTAAGAAATTGCGGATTAGCAGCCGTTACAGCAGATCCTACTTGAATAACATAGCTATCAAGTGTTGCATCTATAACATCGTGAGTTCCATTAATTAAGCTTACAGGAACAGAATTAATTGTATTATCTATAGCTGTACCAGGATTACCTGGGTCATCAATAGTTAAAGGTAGACCCGTATCTATAGTTACCTTATGTAAACTTCCACCGTTAGTAGCTCCATACATTCCATGATTAGGGTGTCTCACTCTAATTTTACATGTACTAGCTGCAACGTTTTTGCTAATAAATGTAAAGGGATTGGTAGGCAGTGAATCCGCTTGAATACTATCATTTACCATCGTATGAGTACATTCATTAGTTGAGAACGATGCTCTATTTAGCTTAAACTTAAGATCTTTATTTTGTTCTGGTGTCCAAGTAGAAGCATTAGCGGAAGTAAAGAATACGCCATTAAATGGTTGTTTAGTAATTCTATAATCACCATTAGATATATCGAATTTACTAGTTTCAGCTACATAAACTTTATATTTGTCTGAGTTAGAGATACAAACAACTGCATATTCTTTTCCTTCTTGCAAATATACAGGGTGATCCCAATCAATATAAGTTCCGTGAGTAGCATCATCATTAGCAAAGTTTGAAGCTGTAGTGCCATCACCTAATGCAGCATCTTTCTGCGCCGCGATTTCTGCTGGATACAACACCTTTTCGGCTCCTGGTACTATTCTTTGCGTAGGAGTTCCGTTTTCAACCTCTCTAATAGATACACAGATTGGAATAGCTGAATCTATCTGATTAAAGAATAGTTCCATGCTAGTAGTAAAAATACCACCTTGTGTAGATATTACAAAAGATTCTGCAATAGGGTCGTAATATCTAACCAACTCATGAGTAACTTCAGTTCTATTACTTGTTAGCGTTCGATTTTGCGATACTTCTCTATGAACTAATCTACCAACCTTGGTATTAATAATTGTTCTTTGTTTAACTTCTAATATACCCTGCGCATGATATGATTCTATAGCAGTAGTAGAAGCTAATTCATCATTATTATCTGCATTATCAGTAAGTTTAAATTGTCTCGTTCCAGTTTTAAACCTGAAATCTGAATTATTAGGAATAATCATGGAGCCAATAAGTCTACCAGATGAATCAGTAGTTAAAGTTCCAGATCCTGAGTCAGGATGCGTAGTAGCATCCTTATATTCTTTTACACCAGTTCTATCACTAAATTCTACGAAATCTGAGTTAGTATGATCTGTACTAGCTTTATGTTGTTTACAATAACTAGTGATATCAGTTCCGTCAAAGAATGCGTACATTTTAGTATCAGGTTTTAAAAGCTGAGCATCGAAGTATACTCGTCTTGATCTCATAAATGGTATATAGCTAGTCTCTACTACAAAATTGCCGACATTTTTAGTTACGGTAGAGCTTCCAATTGAAGTTTCAATTCCAGATCTGCTTTGATTAGTAGTTGTTTTTATAGCCTCGGTAGTGGTTGTAACCGTACCTAATTTAGCACTACTTTGTGTTCTTCCAGTACTATCAACAGTTAGTCCTGTTAATTCTGCAGCCGTTGAAGACCATTCGTCACGCGTAAACGAAGAGCTAGATGTAACTTCTTCGCCAGTCCAATTAGTTTCCCATTCATTCCACGAAAGACCTAATATTCCAGTTTCTTCTGCCATTGCTACAAATTGATCATATTGGCTATTATCATTAATAATCAAATCTGGTCGCTGATCAACTTCTTTCCATTCATCAGAATCTGGAGAAAGTCTAACTGTTCCGTCCCATACAATTACGTTATATGGGTTTACAAATTCTGCGTATGAAGCGTAAGGCTGATCTATCTCAATTACTTGTGAATATGGTAAAGTTACTACTCCGCCTCTTTCGGCTGTAGTACAAACATTAGCTGCCATGTTAGCAGTGTTTCTAGCAGCTAGTGTAGAAGCAGTAGATTCAATACCAGCCTTTTTAATTAAATTTAAGCTTCTCTCATCAAATTTAGGTCTTAAAATACCGTTTTGCTTATCTACTGAAACTGCATAATCTGGGTTAGCACTATTACCAACATTGTGACCTTTAAATCCATCTACAATAAAGCCATTTTTAAATCTAGCTACTCCGGCAGCATCGGTAATTTCCGCTTGAGCCGCTGATCTTTCTAAGAGAGAAAGAGAAGTATAATATTCTAAATTCTTAACACGCTTATCTATTTTAGCGATATCTCTCATGGTATATCGCTTATTGTCAACTGGTATTACTTGAACATCACTTAAATCAAATACGTATGGTTTAAGATTAAATGTATAGAGATGAATAGCATTTTCAATATTTTCTGGAGGTACTGGAAACTTACCAGTTGTTCCTTCAACTACTTTAAATTCTCCACTCTTAGTTAAAAACAACTTATCTATTCTACCTTTGTAAAAAGTAATCGATGCTTGAGCAGCTCCCGTTGCAGCTATCATTCCGCTCTGAGGTAATACCGGAGAACTGGTAGTAAAGTCTCCACCATCAGTGGTAACGCCTATAGATTTACTTGGTCTAAAATCTAGTGAATCCCTTAGCGAAGTTCCGTTGTATGATGGTATTAAACCATAAACGTCTGTTACAGTATCAACATGCGAATATGAATCTACTGAAAAGTAGTTACCCGCGCTACCATGAGCGAAATGACTAAATGTTACAATATAATTTCCATCAGGTACCACTAATCCACCAGGTATAATTTTAACCTTAGCTTCTTGATAGTAATTATCTCTTTGGCCGCCGTCTAAAGTAAATCTATCTGTATAGTCTAATCCGTCTCGGTTATCGTTTCCACCAGTTCTTACTACGGAAATTAGTTCAATTGCATCATGAACACCAAGTAAACCATCAGTTGTGCTACCTGATACAGTGATCGTATGCGTCGCTGCTGGGTGATAAACCTTTGTATTATGACCACTATCTAATCTATCGACTGTACAGATAACACTAATTGATTTACCATTAAAATCCTGTGGCAAATTTTCTAAATTAATACTACCAGCTCCAACTTGAGTAGATCCGGTAAAGTTACCAGCACCTAGGTTATATGTTACCCAACTATCTGTACCTGGGGTTCCAGCATATGCCATAGCATCAGATTCAGATGCTAG
>BCSF01000199.1_pt1 | contig 27381 bp, 40 predicted proteins | sample 1016431 | NCBI WGS metagenome assembly BCSF01 (sample SAMD00045685;SAMD00045686;SAMD00045687;SAMD00045688;SAMD00045689;SAMD00045690;SAMD00045691;SAMD00045692;SAMD00045684;SAMD00045690;SAMD00045691;SAMD00045692;SAMD00045684;SAMD00045685;SAMD00045686;SAMD00045687;SAMD00045688;SAMD00045689, study... | reverse complement strand
CACCTTTAGTTGAACCATTTATGTTATTAACTGAATTAGAAGCACCTGAAATAAAAGCTTGACCGTTTGCATCACTAAAACAAGTATATAAACCACCTACGAATTTATCTGTACCATCTGTAAGAATATCCATATCAGTAGCTGCTGTTTCTATTACAAAAGTAAAAGTAGCTCCTAAATTGTTTGTTTGATTTGGGTCCTCATCATTACCTGGAGCTGTAGCAACGATAGAAGGTAAAGTAAACTTACCATCTGCATCATTACAAGTAAGAATTTTACCTGCGTGTGCATCTACTGTAAGTGTTGTGTCTGCAGTTAAACTAACTACGTTAGCGTTACCTGCTGAAATAAATCCTGCTAATGACTTAACTGGACCTGAAAATGTTGATTTTGCCATAATTTCCTCCCAAGGAAATAAGTTCTACTGTCTTGGCTTGTCTGCTAGGTCAGTCTGTAGAACAATTAAAAAACCCTAGATTTAATAATATACCATAAAAAAAAGGGGAGCGTATGCTCCCCTTAAAGTTCTTACGAACTACCTGGTGAACCGAAGATACCTAGTGGGTCAGATACACCGAAAGAATATCTTTCTCTCGCTTTATATCTAACATTACCAGTATCAAAGTCTCCATCCATAGTAGTAGTCATAGGTGCTCTAACAAAATGCTTCATTCCATCTGGAACATCAGTAGTGATAAAGAAAGCATTAGTATCAGTTAAATAATGATTAACTGAATAACCTTCTGGAATCACTCCATTAGTTTTTACTGCATTTATGTCATTGTCAGCAGTTCCTACTCTGTAGTCACTTTGTAACAATCTAGTTGCTACAAACTGCAAGTCAGAAGGAATAATAAGCTTCCTAGCTTTTGCTGCAATTTTAAGACCTCTTTCATCAGTCCATTTGCCGATTTGAATGATTGCATCTTCTAAAGATGTTTCATTTAAGTCAGCTCCTGTTGATGGTCTATTACTATTGGTGCCGCCACTTACAAGTGGGTGAGCTGTGCTAAATAAAGCAACACCATCACCAGAAGAGAAAGTAGTTGAGAATCCATTATTTAATGGATACGCTGCTTTCACTTGCTTTGTGTAAGACATAGCTCTAGCTAATGCTTTAGTATATCTAGCTGATACTGATACATAGAGGTTATCCTCGATAGCTTCTTCAGTAATGCTGAATCCTAAACCAATAGTTTCATGCGTATATCTAGCGACAAAAGATTCTTGTGCAGTATCATAAGTGATAGCTGAACCTTCATCTTTTACTGGAGCAGCTCCAAAACCAGATAACTTCAATTCTTCTTCGAAACTTCTTTCAGAATTTTCAGTTACATAGATTTCTTCATGCTCGTTCTCGTAACGATTATATTCTTCACCGAATAATGCGTTAAGACCAGGTAAGAGTTGTTTTAACTCGTTAGCTCTTGAAATAGCTGCCATAATTTACTCCTTAACCTATACCTGTTGTATTTAACAACTGGTGTCCAACATTAAACATAACTAGTACATCAGTATACGAATCACCAACAGCACTATCTGGTCCATCAACAAAGTCAACGACTTTTAGTGGTAGTGTATTGGTAGTATTTGCTGTACTCCCATCGACTGCGTTTTTACTTGTACCGATTGCTGTACTTCCTGCAGTTTGCACAACAGCACAATTCTTGCCAAGGTCGTCTTGTCCAAGAGATTCGTCTGATTGCATTTGCATTAGTATGAAAGGGTCAGTAGCAACATACGCAACAATATCATCCGCAGCAGTTGATGCTGGGTAATATTGATTTGGTGTGAATTGACCTGTATTTGGGTCTGTGTAAGCACAACCAAGGAAAACACCAATAGGTGTTAAAGTTGCAGTACCAGTATCTTTTTGGATAGTGGTATTAGGGTTATCGTCACCCCACTTTACAAAATCACCATAGAATATAGATGTACCATATGCATTTTTAATTTTGTAATGTGTAACTTTACCTTGATAAGGGCTTCCAACAACTGTTCCAACAGGTCTTGCTCCGTGAGGAGTTGCACTTGATGACATAATTGTCTCCTTATATTAATAATTTATTAAATAAGAAACTATGAATCTTTACCAAATGTTGTTCGTGATTTTCTTTCAAAAACTTGTTTGGTAGCCATTCTAGAATCTTGGTCTTTAAAATAAGTGTTATCTACAGATTCCATTTGAGACTGTGCTAAATTAGCAAAGTATTCATCTCTAGCCTTCGCTTTTTCTTCTGGCATCTTACATAACAGTTGCCCACCAATTTCAACATTACCTTTCAACGACCATTCTGAATTGTGGTCCATCATATGAATTTGTAGTTCAGGGTGGTCCTCTAATTTACAGGGTTGCCATCCTTCTCTAAATTTTCTTGATACATTAGGATTATCAGCTTGACCTAAAAGGCTAGTTCTAATATACCTAAATACCCAGCCTTCTTGAGGTGTTGGATTTGGTAAGTTTGATGGGTTTTCCCAGCTTTGTACTCGCTGGCTAGCCTCTCGGCTTTCTATTTCCCTTGGGGTACGCTCTTGTGCTTGCTCTTCGCTAGCATTGTTAAGTTCTTTATTATCTATCTCAGACATATTAAGACTCCTTCAATAGTTGGTTTGCATACTGCTCTGGAGTTATATTAAGACGCTTTGCGAGGGCGACTTGGCTCTGAGTCAGATGTATTTTGCGAGGTGGTTTACCGCTATTCCTCGTTGCGGGTGCAACAGGATTCATTACCTGTCGTTTAGGTGTTTCTGCGACTACTTCTGTTTCACTAGAAGCTACATCTTGTGTAACACCAAAAAATTGTGGATATTCATTACGCATATATTTATCTACTTCTGCGTAATATTTTTTAGAGTCTTGTTCAGGTAATATACCTTGATTACGAAGTCTCCTATCTATCGTTAGTGCGTAAGAGGTCATTTCTTGGTGTTCTGGTAGTTGACTCATAAACCAAGGATTTTGTCTTGACCAATTATCCATATCTGGGTCAGAAGGTTTTTCTATTGTTTGTTCTTCTACTGGAGGAACATATTGAGATGCTATTTGTTGTTGCATCTGTTGTGCATAAGTACCAGCTTGTTGTTCAGCTAATGTTGCTTGTGCAAGTTCAGCTTGTGCTGCTGCCATTTCTTCTGCATTACCTTCTTCGTATGCACTCTTAAACTTTTGTTGTGCGTTGTATTTTGCCCATTGAGCATTATTTAGTGCTTGTTGATTTAAAACATCGCCACCTTGACTTACAACGCTTTGCAGTTTTTGATTCTCAGACATTAAGTTTTTTAATACTTTTGTAGCTTCCTGAGACTCTCTTAGAGCCTGTTCTTTTGCTCTACGCTCCTCATGGTATTCATATTTAATTTTATTAATTCTATCAGCAGCTCTTTTACTATAGTCTGCTATCTCTTTATCAACTGTTTCATCATCTACAGGAGCTTCTTCAGTTTCTACTTTTGGTGGTCTAATATCTTCAGGTGGTCTTTCATCAACAACCTCAATTTCAATATCATTGTTAGGTTGTGTATTTATTTCACTTGCTACACCAAAAAATTTATCTTCTGATGTTTGTTCTGATACAGGTTCTGCGTTTGTATCTATTACTTGGTCTATACTCTCACTCATGCTCTAACTACTCCTGTTGGGTCATCGACTACTGCTTCTACAGTATCATCGTTAATTAAACGAAACTCTTTACCATACATTTTCATACGAGTGCCTGAATAAGCTCTAAATATTACCCAATCGCCTTCTTTACACCAAGGTCCTGTCGGAAACCTTTTTTTATCACCATAAGCTTCAGTACCTAGTTTTAAAACAAAACCACAAATATTTGAGGTTTCTTCATCTACTATCGTTTTGCTAGCTTTTATGATACCGCCATCAGTTTTTTCTTTTGCTGCTGGCATGGCTACAAGTATTTTCCAACCTTTTGGTTGAGGTAGTTGACTTTTTACCTTGTCACTAACCTCTGGTTTTTCAACACTATCTGGTTTTGGGATATTTATTTCTTTTTTATCAGTCATATATTTGCACGACTTTAAGGTGTCGAGTTCCTATTCTTTAAGGTGTTGTTCTTTCCAATCAAGAACTTCACGCTCTGCAAGGGCTAAACCCTCGATTATTCCTGTCATTTTTTTATACTCAGCAAAGTCTTTACAACTTCCTGTAGAGATATGGTCTGAACATTCATTCATAATTGTTCGTAACTTCTTAGTTAAGAACGTAGAAAGTGATTGCTCATTGATATCATTACTCATTCAGATTGATATCTTTTACTATATCCTTGGCAATGTCAAGCCCTAATTTGTAATCTTGTGTAGATTGTTTTTCTTTGTCTGCTTCTTTAGATAGCAAATCGCTAGCAATACGTTGTCCTATATTTAGACCAGTTGCTTCTTGTTGAGCTGCAAGTCTAGCTTCTTCTAATTCTTTATTTGTTTTTAATTTAACAGCATCTATTAAAATCTTAGACTCATCAATTTTTTGTTTGTTTGCAACTTGTGCTTCTTTAATAGCTAGCTCTCTTTGTTTAGCTTGTATTAATGGGTCTTGTGCTTGTTCTTGTATTCTAGCTTGTTCTGCTTGTGCAGCATTTGTAGTAGCTACACGTTTAGCTGCTTCAGCTACTAATTCAGATATACGTTTTTCAACATCTGCTGGTAAAGGCTCACCTACTGGTGGAAGCTCTACACCCATCTCTCTTTCAACTTGGTCTCTAAATTGTAATGATAGATGTTGCATAATATAGTCTGAACCAGCACTTTGAATAACTTGAGCATTTGGACTTTGTTGTACTTTTGCTTGTATATTTGGGTCTTGCTGTGCAGAAACAAGTGTTTGTATATGAGCTTCATGGTCTTGGAACTCATAAGCTTGTACAGGTTTACCATTAAGTATGTTCTGTACTGCTGTAACTGGGTCAACTGGAGGTACATCTTCTTGTGGAGGTACAATAGTATCTACATCTTTAATGCCTAATACTTCAAGCATTTGTCTGTGTAATTGACCTAAATCATATAACTGTGGTGCTTGTTGTGCTAACTGCATTGCAGCTTGATACTGCATAATTCTTTGAGCCATTGTAGCTGCATTTGGGTCAGATACTGGTAAAACATCTACTCTTGCATCAAAGTCTTGTACTTTAATTTGCTGTCCTTCTGCTACTTCATAAGGATAAGTAGGTTCTGTAAAATCTTTAATTACATTAACAAGTATCTCAAACTCTCTTTTCATTGAAGCATGAAGCCTAGCTTGTACTGCTGACATAACTTTCATGTTTCTTTCTAATAATGCTAGAGTAGTTCCAACTGGTGCCTGACTATTCATGTCAGAAGTTTTCATTTCTGCTATGCTAGCAAACTTCTTGCCTTCTTCTACTATATTTTGTAATAAGGAGAATAATGTAGGTGAAGGTTCTTTATAGGGTAAAAAAGTAATATTGTCTCTGATAGCACCACCTGGAACGTCTACATCTCTAAATTCACCAGGCATAATAGGACTATCATCGCCTTTGATTCTTAATCCTCTAGCTTTTAAACCACCTGGTAAATTACTTAAAGTACCTGCATCAACAAGTTGTCTTAGAATAGATGTAGCTGATTTAGCTAATCCACCAATCATATGTATTAAACCAAACCCATAAAAACCTAGTCCTGGTAAATACTGATAGTGAACAAAGTGCATCCTTCTTAATTTAGCAGGGTCATCTTCGTAATAGTTTCTTCTAATACTAAGAATAATGCCTGAAGGACTATCTATTGTTACAACATAAGGTAATGCAATACCTGTTTCTTCACCATTAGCATCTTTATCTTCAAACCCTTTAAGGTCTAAATCTACCTGCATTTCAAGTATAGTATGACGTGTATCATAGCTATAACTCTCTGATTCACCAGTCATTTCATTATATTTCTTAGTAATGTCTGATGATGTAGGAGTTGCATCTGGTAATTCTATATCTCTGTAGAATCCACTAACCTGCATCTTTCTGATGTCATTAGTAGACTTCTTCATTACATGAGTAGCTCTTTCACAAGTTTCTAAATCACTTGCACCATAATTAACCACAACATCTTCTGCTGGTACAAATATACCGCTTGGTCTGTTTAGTGTTGGGTCAAAGTAAATCTTTCTAAATGCTGAACCTGCTAGTGGTAATGAAAACAACATCTTTTCTGTTTCAGTACGATATTCAGTCATTTCGTAAGTCAATAAGTAGTTTAAGTAATCTTGAACTCTTTGACTTTGTTTTTCTTTAGCTGAATCTATTGGTCCTACTATCTTTGTTCTTACTGGACCTGCTGCTGGAAATATCTCTGATATTGCCTGAGATTGAAATTTAATTACTGCTTCACTAAGCATTGGATGAAATACACCACAAGCTCCTGCCCAAGGAGTAGTTCTATCTTCAATCTTTAATCCTAACTGGTCTAAACCTTTTGTATAAGTCTCTTCCCAGTCAGCTCTTGAATCTCTATCTGCATTGAAAGCATTGATAAGCTCATTACCTATCGAAGTTAATTCATCTTCATCTATAAAATCTACAAGATTAGAATCAAATGTATCTGCTTGCATATTGCTTGCAGTTGGGTCAAAGTCAACAATCATGCCACCATCTTCGGTTTCTGTTGTTACTGCCTCTACTTCAACGTCTAAGCCTTCCTCTGGCTCCATCTCTACTAAGCCATCTATTGGCGTAGCAGGTACAAATTGTTTATCTATAGCCAATATATTCTCCTAGTAATAATCTGCTTTGCGATTGTGTTCTAGTGGTTCATCTTCTTCATCTGAATCTAAAGGAACAAATCCGCCTTGTCTAAATCTTAACAGAGCTTGCGTACTGCTATCAACTAAATCGTCATGTTCCATATTAGGAAATCCAGCAAACTCTTCTATAACTTCTTCTGCCCATCTTGTTTCTGGTGCCCAAACAACACCTGATGCAAACAAATCAGATACAGCATTTACCCTAGATATTTTATCATTACCACGACTAGGTGTATATTCTTGGACTGGTATGCCTGTTTGTCTAAGTTCAAAGATTAATGGTAGCCCTGCTGCCTTAGCCTCTACAATGAACGCATCTGGTTTGTAAGCGTTATACTTCTCTAGAGCCATTTTCTTTAATTCTGGGAACTCTAGACGCTCCTTATAAGCATCTAATAGTATAAGGTTGGGTGCCACAAAACCATCATCATTTTCTTTGTAGAAAACTCCCCAGGAAGTACAAGCTGAATAGTCAGCTCTCTGGGTTTTAAGAAAAGCTGTATCCCATGATTGAATAATGAACTCACATTCAGGAGGATTCCTACCTTCCCATACTTGCCACCATTCTCTTTTAACAAGAGCACCTTCTTCAGATGTAGGGTCTTGTTGGTATTGAGCCATCCACTTTGAGCTGGGTAATTCAGCTTTCAAAGCTTCTAACTCTTCTAACTTCCAGAAAGCATCCCACAAAGGCTTACCAGAAGGTAAGATTGCAGGTAGTTCTATAACTTCCCATTGGTCGGCTCCGCCACGTTTTATGCTGGCATCCACAACTTGACCAGTTAAATCTTTATTATGCCATCTTGTCATCACTACAACGATTGCACCATTAGGCTGTAAACGCTGTCTAGGACCAGAGGTATACCATTCGTAGGTACGATTGAACACGTTGATGTCTGAACTTGCACCTTCTTGTTCAGAGTGCGGGTCATCTATGATGAGGAGGTCAGCACCTTTACCAGTAACCGCACCGCCTACACCGATAGCAAAATATTCACCGCCTTTGTTCGTGTTCCAACGACCCGCAGCTTTAGAATCCGACTGCAAACTAACATTGGGGAATATTTTTTTATAATCTTTACTTCCTACAAGGTTTCTAACCTTTCTACCAAAACCTACCGCTAACTCTGCGGTATGTGCTGTCTGTATTATCTTCTTTTCAGGCTTGCTTCCCAAGAACCATGCAGGTAATAGGTAAGACGCAAACTCGGATTTGGTATGTCTGGGTGGCATATTGATGATTAAACGCTTTAAATCGCCATTTGCGACACGTTCAAAAGCATCCGCCATAACTTGATGGTGAGGACCATCGATAAAAGCACTCCACATCTCTTTGACAAACGCCATATAGTCTGTGGCACACCTTTCTCTAGCCTTTGCATCCTCTAATTCATCTAATAAACCTAGTAACTCTCTCTTCTCATCTAAGGGAAGGCTCTGTATTTGGTTTAATATGTGGTTACTCATACATCTCCTATACTAGATAGTAAGTAGATACTTCCTAAAATTAAAAACTTACTAAGTTTCTACCATCTAGTACATACTTATTGGGTATATACTTTACAAGTAGGTACCTACTGGATGTAAATCACGCTAGATTTTAACATAATTGCACATCTTCACAGGAAAAACAACAATTTTTTGCAAAATATTATGGGGGGTCTAGGGTCCCTTGACCATTTTCTGCAAAAAAACCTATATTATCTTACAAAATATGCTATCAAAATGCAATACATAGGGGGGGTCTATGAAAATTAGTGATAATCTGTGCAAATCACTATGTATATATGACAGGCGGAGTCCCGCACACACAAAAGGGGGGATGGGGTCTATTAATAGTGGCGGAATCCAAACACTATATGTTGTGGTTTTCGATCATTCCAGAGATACCACATCTTGTGTCTGACCCTATATATAGTGCATCACAAAATTACACCACCTACAGCACACATATGGCTCATGTATTGCCCTATTAGATAGTTGGTTGTTGGTTGGTTGATGTTCGACTACTTGGAGTCTAGTAAAGCTTGTATTCTCTCTTCAATATCTCTCTCAACTTCATCACTTGTTCTTGCTTCCTTGGTCTCAACTACATCGCTGAATAACGATACGCTCTTACCCAGTAATTCCAATGCTCGAATCCTAGCTGAATCTGAATCTGATTCTTTTGATTCTCTATAAAGTTGGTCTATCACATAGTTCCTTGTCCTGAGACTGCTAGCAACTACTGACTGTTCTTTTCTCTCGATAGCCCTTTGTATGCTTATTGCAATCTTAGGGTTCGCTACAAGCTTGCTTGCTTCCACTTCTACCCATTTAGGTATCTTCCCTTGTTTAGTTAAAGTGACATCGTAGACCTTCGCATATGCTTCTTTATAACTACCTAACTTGCCCTTGATTATTTCATCCACAAACTGGCGTTGCTTAATGGTTAGTTCTACTTCTTTTTTAACTACAGTTAGATTAGGTTTTTTTTACTCATGGAATAAATATAAACCTTTTGGATTGATTATGTAATGCTCACATACTGCTATCAAATACTATGTACTAGTAAATGTTTACTTTGATGTGCAATAGCCTTATACTGATTTCATCACAGACCAAATCGATTATGTCTTTAAACTGTAGCTACCGCCTAATTGGGTTCTCTAAAGGATTAAAGGTAAGGTTCTAGAAGTAGGATGCGAAATTAGGTTCTTTAGAAGTTCGTATCTGAATCCGCCTTAGAAAGTGGCTAGTGTGAGAGAGTGTAAAGGATAGCAATATCTGATGAAGCAAGACTCATAAATTCTCTAGGAGGATTGTATCAATAGACCCATGAATTTGGGTTAGTGAATATGAGGTAAGAACTTATAAATGATTGATGCACGAAACTTAGGGAGACTACTCCAATAGTCCTTGAATTAACAAGCTGAAGAGAATCCTATTTTGGGGTTCAAGAAACTAACCTTGGAGGGTTATATATTATGGATAAAGTATCAAAAACTTATGTAGATTTTATGTCAAAAGATGCTGTGAAGATTATGCAAATTAGACAAAAAAATCCTAAAATTTCTGTGCAAGATGCTATAGAAATTAATAGAAAAGAAATTAAACATCGTCTTATAGATATACAAGAAAAGATGTTCAATAGATACATGAAAACATATTAATAAACTAACTGAAGAGTCTGTGAGATTCAGACGAAACTAGGTAAGCAATTATCTAGTCTTAGTGCTATCAATCTGATAGCAAATATTAATAACTTAAAAATACTTGGAGGTATTTATTATGTTTAAACCTAGTGAAGCAAAAGAGTCATGTCTACATATCTTGAAAGGGAGTAATATTCCTTTCTTGATTGGTGGAACTGGCGTAGGTAAATCCGCTATTGTAAAAGAGATTGCGGAGGAACTAGCTAACGATAGAACTTTGACTGATTCAGTCAATCCTAAAGACAATGAATTTGGATTCATATCTTTTAGATTAGGGTTAGTTGAATCTATCGACTTAGGCGGTCTCCCTTACATTGAAGAGGGAGAACAAAAGAAAGCATTTTTAGGGAATCTTCCTAAAAGTGGAGAGGGTGTATTTTTCTTAGATGAATTTGCTCAAGCTCATTCAAGTGTGCAAGCAACGATAGGGCAATTACTCGACCCAAAAGGTAAAAACGAAGAGCGTAGAATTGGCGATTATGTTTTTCCAAATGGGTGGAAAATTATCCTAGCAGGTAATAGACACACAGATAGAAGCGGTGCGAATAAAGTGCTAAGACATTGCCAAGATAGAACAACTGCAATTCAGTTTACTCACGATGTAGATGATTGGTTGAAGTGGGCAGATAAGAACGATGTTCACTTAGATGTTCAAGGATTAATTGGATATATGCCACAACGACTTTGGGAGTTCGACTCAAAATGTAATGACCCACAGCCAAGTCCAAGAAGTTGGACTAGGTTGAGCGATACATTAAAGACTGACCCACCAAGAAGATTGATGCAAAAACTTTTTGAGGGTGACGTTGGGCAAAATGCTAGCATCGAATTGATGAACTTTATTTCATTAAAAGAAGATGTGCCTAACCTTATGGATATATGTAAAGGTGAGGATGTTGAACTCGTTGATAGTGCTGGATTGTGCTACGCAACGACAATAGCCTTAGTCAATGTTATTGGCAAAGCTGATGATAGCGATATCTATGACTGGTTCGAAAATGCCCTTGCTTATGTAAAGCAATTATCAACGATTGAGTTCTCAATATTTTTTGTTAGAAAACTGACTGCTTTGAGGGATGAATTAAAAGATTCATCCGCATACTCAAAGTTCAAAGTGGAAAATCAAGATATTGAAATCTAATTGATTGATTGGCGGGAGAGGAAATATTTATTATTGACTGGTAAATATTCCTTTTCCGCCTACTGTATCAGAATGTGTATTCTGACTGACGATTCAAAAATGATGAAACAGTAAACTTAATTTTTATTACTTGGAGGTAATATGAAAAAAGAAAATGTAAATACCTTGTCTGAAAATGCGACCTTGGTGCGACTGAATACGAAGCATCCTAGCGGAGTGAAATCTGACAAGTATCTTAAAGAGGGTCTAGCGATAGACCAAGAAGCTATGAGCGAATCATTGCACGTTGCTAAGTATATTTTTGGTAAAGATACGAATAAGTATTTTCGTAGAATTATCAACAAATTTAGAAACGATGTTTACTACCCTTTAACAGTTCCTTGGGATGATAATACAAGTGACTATGAGGGTAAGGTTCTAAGCGGTTGGAGATTATGTCCTAATCGTGAACTTGATACGCTCATGGATAGAGTAGAGCAAGCCAAGTTAGAGTTCCAAAAGGAAGTAGATAACTTCATTGATAACTATGACAATCTCATAGAAGCCAATAAAGTAAAACTTGGTAATGCTTTTAAACTTTCTGATTATCCTGACGTGCATGAAATCAGAACTAAGTTTAGATTCGATTTCGAACTAGGCACAGTTCCAAGATATGATTCCAAGGATATCAGACTCAACGTATCTGAAAAGCTTAGAGACAAGATTGAGCGTGATGCAATCAAGAGAGCAAATAACAATGTTCAGACGATTGCAAGAACTACAGTAGAAGCCTTGTTGGAATCAGTAGGGCATTTATCTGACAAGCTTAAATCTTATGACCCTAAAGACAAGCAAAAGGGAGGGTTCTTTAAGAACTCAAGCTTTGACAAGCTTAGAGGTTTTTTAGATACATTACCTAGTATCAATTCAGATATCTTAGGCAATGACAAAATGATTGCGGATGCTCACCAAAAATTGGTGGCGGTCTTTTCCAATATCAATGATGTTGATTCTCTAAGAGATGAATCTAGTTATGGTGCAAATAAGCGTAAGCAAATTGCAGATGATTTAGATGATTCAGTTGACGGATTGAAAGGTGGATTTTTAGATAATATGTATTCTAAAAAGTAAGCCAATGAGTTGCGGTGTAAAAACTATTTACCAGTAAATATTTTTTTATACCGCATCTGTCTTGCAATGTGTATTGCAACTGATGATGACCCAAAAGGGTCGAAACAGAAACTCATAAACTTAATACTTGGAGGTATTATGAAAAGTGAAGATAGAATAATAAAAGCTAGAGCGAAATTGATGAAAGGCAATATAGGTATGGCAAGTATGCTACTTAGTCTTGAATTGATTGAAGCTAGCGATAGATGTGACACGATGGCTACTGATGGAGTCAATATCTACTGGAATGATGAATTTGTTAAGACCTTGTCTGACGATGAAATTCAAGCGGTATTAGTCCACGAAGCTAGCCATGTTATATGGGAACATCCACTTAGAAAAGGAAAGCGAAATCACGAAGTTTGGAACATAGCAACTGACTATGTTATTAACTCATGGATTTATTATGACTTGGGTATGGAATTGCCTAAAGATGGATTGCTTGATAGACATTATCAAGGTATGTCCGCAGAAGCAGTTTATAGAACTTTGATGAACGATGATGAAGCTTTACAAAATGCTGTTGACGATATGAAATCTTTATCAGATGATTCTGATTCTGACCAGTCTGAAAATAGCGGTGGGGATTCTCAATCTGACGATTCTGATTCTGATTCTGATGAAAGCAATCAAGCACCAAGCCAAGGCGGAAATGATACTGGTAAATCCTTATTGGATGAACTAGCTGACATGAAGCCAAGTAGTGGCGAGGTATGGATGCCAACTGACGAAAAAGGTAATGAATTATCAGACAATGCTTTAGCGGAAATACAAGAAAAAATCCAACGAACAGTTTTACTAGCTGACAAGTTAGAGGGATGTTCAGAGGGTGGTTCATCATCAATGGGTGGAGCGGTGCAACAACTTAATAAATCATACGTTGATTGGGTTGATGTAATGCGAGACTTATTGACTTCCGCTAAGAGTCAAAATCCAACATGGAATAGACTCAACAAAAGACATTCTTGGAGGGGTGTCAACTTACCTAGCAACGATAAAGAACCGCAAGGCGGAGAAGTTGTTGTTGCGATAGATACTTCTTGTTCAGTATCTCAAGAGGAACTAAATATATTTGCTACTGAAACTCAAAACTTATGTGAAGAGTGCGGTATCAATAAAATTAGAGTGACCTATTGCGATACTACAATCATAAAGAATCCTACAACTGGAGAATGGTGGGATGAATTTGATTTAGACAATGAAGAGTTAGAGTTCACTTTAAGAGGTGGCGGAGGAACTAGATTCGAACCACCTTTTAATTTGTTCAATGACCATACTGACGATACTGAAGATGTAATTGCTTTCATATATTTTACTGATGGCTATTGCGATGTTGATGCTAGCGTTGAACCTAATGTTCCAGTTATTTGGGGATTAAGTAGACCGCAAGCTTATGGCTATGAATTGCCTTTTGGCGAAAAAGTAGAAATTGATATGACCAGTATCTAACAACAGGCGAGTGGAGGGAAAAGATATTTGACCAGTAAATATTTTTTCCTTTCACCTTCGCAACTTTCTGTATTTGGAATTAACCAAACTGATGAGCATCCTAATTTAGGGATATGCGAAACAGAAACTTATTGACCTTGGAGGGTCTTTTATTATGGAAAATAATATAAAAAAGATAGAGAAATTACCTTTAATTAGATACGAAGCTGTATTGATTATTGGTGCTTTACACGATGCAATTAAACATGATGAAAAACTTGGTTGGTATAGAACTCAACAAAACGAGTTAAATACCATGCGAGATTTAATTGATGAGTTATGTGCTTTATTTCCAAATATTGATAAAGAAATTGTTGTTTGGAGACAATCAACAGTTAAAGATAATTCTGATGAGTAAGCTTAACAATCAACTTGCCAACAGCATTTCAGATGTTGGTAATTTTAAATTTATTCATCATAAATACTTTATTGGTGTTTGGTCTGATGATGATTTCATTATCGACCATGCAAATAATGTTTATGACTATAAAAAAGAAGCAGTTGATGAAGCTATAAAAAAGAATGATATTAATTCTTATGTGATGCTACATGAACGAGCCTATCGAGTTGAGTCTGTCATTAATGCCCTTAGTGATTGGTGGAAGCCAAGCAAAAAAGAATACTGGGAAGTGATTGGTTTTCTTTGGATTGATACTGAAAATGTATACGAGAACAAAGACTACTGGGAACAACTTTTATTCCTAGAATTTTCTGACTCTCATTTAATGATGAATGAGGAAGATTCTAAATTCTTTGATGAACTGCCAAACACTATAACTATTTATAGAGGTGGCATTGATGATAGAGGTTATTCGTGGACTTTAGATAGAGACAAAGCAGAATGGTTCGCTAACAGGTGGGTAATGAATGGAAACTTGGGAGAGAAATCAAATGTCACAAACAGGCATGAAACAAATGTCTTTGAACAAACTATCAAAAAGTCTGATGCGATTGCTTATCTTAGCGATAGAGGAGAAAGCGAGATTATCTACTGGAAAAAAGATTGACCAGTAAATATTTTTTCTAGTCCACTACTGGGATGGGTTTTTTCTCATGCGATTTAAAGGTGGGGTTTTTTAGGGTATGCAACTACCTTACCCACCTTTAGATATTGCATTGTGCGAGGTCTGATGCGTTCAATTTTCGCAAAACTGTATAGAAAATGCGTGTTTTCTACTGATGATTGCCAAAAGGCATGAAACAGTTTATTAACTTAACTTGCCCTTGGAGGGGTTTAAATTATGAATATAGAAACTAAACAAAAATTCTACAATGTGACTATTGATTTAATTGATAGCTTTAATTGTGAAGTCCAAGCTGATAGCGAGGAGGAAGCATTAAGGAAAGCAAAAGAAATTACTATGCCACAAGAAGATAATGTTCCACACTTTAGCAGAACAGAAGTTATTGGTATTGATGGAGAACCTTATTATGAGTGAAGTAAAAAAAGTTAGATATGTTTATAACATTGAAGAGTATTCTCAAGATGTTAGACATTATCAAATTACATCAAATGTAAAGCTGACTGAAGATGAAGTTAGAAGCGTGTATTCTGAATCTGATTCTATAAACAATTCAGAAAATTATAGAATTGAAAAAGAATTAGAATCTTATAAAGGAATACAAGATTATATTGACTGGTCTGATGAAAGATTTACTGATGATGAACTTCTTAACAAAATCAAAGTTGTTGGTTTTTTTAAAGGCACAGAATATGGCGATGATTGTCAAGTTGATGTTTTTGGAGAATTTGAAAATGACTAATCGAGAACTATTAGAATTTACTTTGAAAGTAAACATAGGAACTTGCAACGAAATCTATACAAAGATTAATAGGCAACTAGATGAAAAATCAGATGTTGATTTAGTTCTAGTTAAATACTTTAATACTTTGGTTTCAATCAATCATAAAGTGCAAGATGTTTTATACAAGGAAAGGGAGAACTTAAACATTCCCAATCCAAAACATTTAGCATTTACAAAAGATAATGAGATTGTAGAGGTTGAAGTTCAAGAATAATTTTTATCTATTTTAGAGGAAGAGAAAAGTGATATGACTAATATAGATAAAAAATCCTCTATGTATATCATAGAGAGGGGTATTCCCTTACCTAGCAACAGAACAGGGAAAAGTAAGTGGAGTATTATCGCTTCACAAATGGTGCATGGAGATTCAGTAGTTGTAAAAGACTGCGAGAAAAACAAAATGCGATGTGCCATAACTAGACTTGGACAAGGTAGTTCAGGTATGCAATTATCAAATGGTAATTGGCGTATTTGGATGAAGCCAAAACGAGTCTATAAAAAAAGATAAAAATTAAGGCGGATGCTACTGTAAAAGGTGGTGTCCGCCTTTTTTTTTGGTCTAAAAAAAGTGGATATACGCAGGTAAAAAACGTCCTTTCAAAAAAATATTTACTAGTCATATATCTTTTCTGGTGTTGTGTGGTGGGGGGAATGTTGGAATAGGAACTGGTGTTTTTTAGAGAAATATTTACTGGTTTTCTCGGTGTGGATAAGTCTGTGGAAAAAGTGTGAATAAGTCTTGCAATATGCAATCATATGCACTAAGATAGTCGTATATATAAATTACTACTATTCATAATTTTTTATATACACCTCCATAACTTTAAGTTAGAAAGGGATAGTCTTAGGATTATCCCTTTTTTTTTGATAGTTTGTTGACAGTCGATTCCAACATTACCTGAAGAGTCAATACGCACACCCATCCAAATCCGTCAGAAGAATAATGGACTGGTAAATATTTCTTTCGCCAGAATCCAGAAGCTCTCCTTCTTGTGTTCCATGTGGAACAAAATGTATTTCACTTTGATAGCATAATGCAGTATAATCATTGCTTATGTATGCGGTAATTAGACACACTTATAAAGTAGATATTCCTGAACCTAGTAATGTTTTCTCAACAAAATCTAGTGCTAAATGGGTTCATTTAGTTTGGATATTTGAAACTGAAATAGATGCTGTATCTTTTGCTATATCGCTGTTAGATGACCCTTTAATAATTGCTAATCAATGGTTGCTTGAAAGTGCCATAAAACAATTACAAGAGGATAGATTCTATCAAGTGGGTAGAGAGTCAGTTGCTATTGCAGAAGTGCAAGATAGTCCGCAAGTAATTTACGAGGAAGATAACAATGAAAAGTCTGTTCATTAGATGTTCAGAAGAAACCTATGAATTGGCACACGCTTTGGCTAAGAAAGAGAGTCGCTCTTTAAACAAACAAATCATCCATATGATTCACAGTCTTGCTGATGAAAAGAATGTTGAGCCTAAAGAAGAACCGAAAGAGGTTCAAACTACTGTAGAAACTCCTACTAGTTGGGGTTTATCAGGGATTGCTGAAACAAGGAAACAGGATTCTTTTGACTAATATACCAAAAAGTTAGTAGTGCATTACTACAGTCTTGCATTACTAACTCTTTTGATTCATTAATTTCCTTTGGATTGTCTACCATAATACGCCAAAACATCTTCTCTTTAAGATACCCACACTCCTTTACTAACTTCCTTTGAGCTTTTGCTAAAACGATAGACTTGGGTGGAGGCGTAGAAGAACTATGACTGGTAAATATTCTATCATCGAATCCAGAGCTGGTGGATTTTCCGAATGTTCCACTCTTTACTATGAGTTCAAGATACTTATTGCATACGTTGTGCTGTTCTGCTGTTAGTTTTTTTTCTAAGAAAGATTTGTCTATGATATGTTGGTCGCACACTACCGCCCTGCCAATATTACTTTTTCCAATTTTAGTAATAGTGACAGAGTTTCTAAGATGTAGATAAGGACTTCCTATATCATTAACTTTTAATGATTTAGAACTCCCAATCAAAGTTATCTGCAACTGCTTCGATTTCTGCATATCTTCCATTTACTGGGTTAAACGACATATTAACACTTCCAAGAGAACCTTGCCATCCCCAACGTGCTTTCCAGTTGTGTATCTCAACTCCCTCTTCTCCTCTATAAACAGTCAATCCTGTATCTGCTTTTGAGAACCAAGCATATGATTTAGCTACATCAACACCAGTACAAACATTCTTTTTGCCATCCCTGATAAAAGGTTTTGTTGGATGTGCAACAAAGAACACCAATACATCATGCTGTTTGGCAAACAACTGAACCTTGGTCAACATTTCAGAAACCATATCAGTTTCTAATCCTTTATGTTCAGTATGTATAAAGTTAAAAGGGTCAATGACAAGAATCCTAATACCATTTCTCATAACCGCACTCGCACCTTTCTCTAGGATTGCTTCGATTGTAGGCATACCACCATCTTGGTAATCTTGAAACAGTATATGTTCTTTAATCCAAGACTCCGCAAAGTCTTTTTCCTCTTGATTCATACGCTGATTCTGACCCTCAAAGAAAGGTTTACCAACTAGGATTTGAGATAACTGAACTGCATGAAGCTGAACTGGTTTTTCAAAAGAACAAAAGCAAGTTTTCCAACCGCTATTCCTAGCTACATTAACTACTAACTGGTCAATAAACGCTGATTTCCCATCGCCTGCATGACCTGTTGTGACTACGAGATTGCCTGTTGATAATGTGAATATCTTATCTACACTTGGAAACCCTGTTGATACACCACTTGGCATACCTTTTTCGTATAAGCTTTGAAATTCATCTGCATAATGCTCTAAGCTGTTTAATCCATGTAAAGGGATTGGTTCTGCATTTGTAATTGCTTTTCTTAACTTCTCCGCACCATACTTAATCAATACATCATTGGCATCTTTACAATCATAAGTATCTACTCTATAACATCTAGCCTTGTTCAACCTACGAGATAATTCATCTGCAAGGATGTTTCCGTTATCATCTGTATCTGTGCATAGGATTATCCTCTCAACATTGTCAAACTTTTCTCTATCATTCCATACATACTTGAATCTCCCATCCTCACTTGGGTCTATCTTATTGTCTGTGATTTTGTTTGGTGCACCATTGGGAACTGAATAACAATCTACATTCATAACGCCATCAAACGCTGTTTTGATAGCCAATACATCCATTTCTCCTTCTGTAATTATGATTGTGCTTTCCATTGTTGGTATTGATTTGTTCTTTGTTTGCTTTCCCCATAACTTTTGTGCATTACCATCCCACCAAAAAGTCTTTGTTCCATTTGCTGACCTATACTTGACTGCTTCAACCTCGCCATCGGACTCGAAAGTAAAACCAATGACTGGTTTATTATTTTTTTCTGAGATGACGCAACCAGATGACTCGGCAACTTTTGGACATATTTTTCTATCTTCCAACCATTTTGCTGACGCTGACTTTAGATTATTCTTTGGTATAGAAACTGGTTTAACTGGTTCTACTTTCTTTACGCTCTTAACTACATTCATAACTGTTCCTTCTGTCCTTGGTATTAATCCGTTAGTGCCACAATGATGACAATGATATATAACTTTTTCGCTGTCGATATTAACTGATAAAGGTTTATCGTGTTTGTTTTTTGACCTGTCGTGCTGACATTCAGGGCAAGTTATTTTGTGTTGACCCTGTTTCATTCCGCTAGTGCGAGATTGATTGTTGATGTGATTTAAAAAGTGATTTTTATTCACTTCGCTATTGACATACATTTTTACCTCCTTAAAATGTAGTATCTAGTAGATACTAGATAAAATTAAAATAACAGTAAGTATCTACCTACTAAGTATCTACTTACTACCAATCCCAAAATACATATCAATTAGACTGCAAACATCTTCTGCTAGTCTTTTCTTTGATAGTATTGGGTATTCATTTAGTTCCTTTATTGCAAAGACAATCCCATCTTTTTCGATGTTGTTTCTCTTACACAAATTAGAAAAATCATCAGATATAAAGTATAATAAAGCTTGTTTAGATGTCTTTGTTTCTTTACTAGCAATATCTCTAACTGCTTGTTTGACAACCAATCCATCTAAAATATCTTGCCTTATTTGTACTTCTTGACTCATAAGAAATATATTATAACTTTTCCTTGACATTATCAAGACATCATTTAAACTTATATGAAACATCATTGATGTTATAAGGTTAGCGGAAAAGAGGAAAGCTATTAAATCTATTCCTGTTTTACCTAGCAAAGTAAAGGGATAACTTGGAATGTATTACGCCAAGGGTTCGTTGATAATACTCGCTTTGCTACAGGTAATATGAACAAAGCCTTATTATATTTTAGGGAAGCAAGATGTATTTAACAAAAAAGAAATCAATTAATTTATTACAAAAATTTAAAATCAAACTTTTATTTTTGGCATTGAAAGATAAAAGGTTCAAAGAAGATGCAATCAAGATGATACAACAAACTAATTCAATGATTAGGGAAATTAGAAACAAGGGAACTAGAATTGATTTAGAGATATTAGAACTCTTAACAGATATATTCTCTATTGATGTTGAGTCTGAATATAAGAAATTAGCTAAAAGATTATGACAACACTTGATGAAAAAGAAATTTTATTGTTGCAAATTTTACTAGACAAAATTACTCCGCAACAAATGGCACATATCAGAACCATGCTTAATGTAGATATCAATTATGTTAAGGCATTAAAAACCAAACTCAACTTTCTACCTAAAGGAGGATAAATGGAATTTGAAATAAAAGATGGTGTACCTATACCAAGAGGTGTTGGGAAGCCAGTTAAATATGACATACCTTTAGCAGATATGAAAAAAGGTCAGTCAATAGAAATACCTATGGCAAAGTCTAAGATTGCACAAGATGTCAAAATAATTAGAAACTATTGTCTAAGGTTTACACACAAAAATCCAAGCTTTAAATTTACTGTTAGGCAGTTAGATAATGGTGTGGGTATTTGGAGACTATGAAATACACTAACAAACATAACATCCCACAAGAGATTATCAACGCTGTTCATAACGATAGTTATACTAAAGGCGATGCAATCATATCAGTCACAGGTCTATTACAACCACCACGAATTAGATTGTTGGCAAAAGAACATTCAGATGATTTAGTTATTGATGTATCTAATGAGATATGGAAACTACTAGGACAAGCAGTTCATACAATACTAGAGAGAGCCAACGAAGATAACAAAGACACTATCACAGAAGAGCGTATGTACGCTGTAATCAAAGATTGGACTGTAAGTGGGCAGACAGATAGCATTGATATAAATGACAACATTCTAAAGGATTACAAGGTCACTTCTGTTTGGTCTATTGTATCTGCTTTGACAGAGGGTAAAGTAGAGTGGGAACAACAACTAAATCTGTATGCGTATTTGTATCGCCAGCAGACTGGAAAGAATATTGACGGGTTAAATATTATTGCGATAGCTCGTGACTGGAACAAAAACCAGTATCTTAGAAGCGGAGGTGACTATCCGCCATCACCAATCACAGTCATTAAGATTGATTTGTGGTCAGACGAAGAACAAGAAAGATTCATAAACGAAAGAGTTTCAATTCATCAAGATGCAGAAGTAGAGTATCTCATTAATAACGAGTTGCCTTTATGTACTGATGCTGAAAGGTGGAGAAGAAAAGATACTTATAGGGTGGAAAAGAAAGGTAGAAAGTCTGCTGTAAGAGTGCTTGATACCAAAGAAGAAGCTGATAAGTATATGGAGGGTCACAAAGACAGTAAGTTGCTCAAAGTCGTAGAAGCCAAAGGCGAGTGCGTAAGATGTGCAAACTATTGTGATGTGGCAGAATTTTGTAATCAATATAACGAGGAAAGCAAATGAGTATTGAGAATAAAGAAAAGCCTAAACTTGATTATGGATATGGTTATAACGAAACCAATTCTATAGTCATTATTTGGGAAGTAGAAGATGTTAGGAATGTCATTGAGCAAAATGATTTACCCTTAGAATTAGATGATGACCAATGTATGGAAGTTCTAGGATATGTAGAATCGAACCATGATGCCAATTTTGGTATAAGTTGGGATTCAATCTATTACACAATTCTTGATATGTATCAAGATGAATTAAAAGAAGCGGATAAGGAGGTGGCAAATGCCTAGCAAAGAACTCACTTATAAAGATGTTTGGGATAACTTATCTAAGATAGATTGTTCAGACAAAGTAGAAAAGAAAATGAACTTGTCTTATTTATCATGGGCATGGGCATGGGGTGTTTTGCAAGACAACTATCCGCAAGCTACATACCTGTTCTATCAAGGCGAGAATGATATACCTTATGTTCAGTACCCTGATGGTACAGCAGAAGTAAGATGTAGAGTTTCTATTGATAACCTTACAAGAGAAATGACTCTTAGTGTTATGGATAATAGAAACAATGCTATTCAGAATCCTAATTCAAGACAGGTTAATGATACTAAGATGCGATGCTTGGTTAAGTGCCTAGCAATGTTTGGTCTTGGTCATTACATATATGCAGGCGAGGACTTACCCTCTTCTGATAAAGAGCCTGAAAAAAAGGATAAGCCTATTACTGAACTAAAGAATGTAGTTGAGGAAAAGCCAGTAGCTAAGAAACCTGTTGAAGATGCAAAGCCTAAAGATGAAAAGAATGAAGATTGGGCACATCATTACATTAGAACTTTCTTAGACTTAGCGAAGCTGAATAAAACTAAAGAAGCTATGACTTCTTATTACAAAAACAATACTAAAGACTTGACCATACTTAGAGAGAAGTTTCCTAAGTTAAAAGAGACTTTAGATGCAGAACTTAAAACAATCGTAGCAAACCTAGAGGAGGTGTAATTATGTACGATAATCAAAACCAAAGTGATGGAGCAATCTACACTAATGACTTTAAAAACAGCGAGAAGCAACCTGATTGGACAGGCAAAGTTTCTATATCAAGAAGTATGCTTAAAGAACTCGTAGAGAAAATGCGAGGTGGAAGCACCGATGAAAATGGTGGTGTTGAACTAAGAGTAGCCTTATGGAATAGAACTTCTAAGAATGGTAAAGAATACAAGTACGCAAGGCTTGATATTCCAAAGCCAAAGGAAGAAGTGAAACCTGAACCAGTACAGAATGTAGATGATAACTTAGATACATTCAATGATGAAGATATCCCATTTTAGTCATGGCTAAAGTTTATACATATGGTAAAGACTTGGTGATGGAAGTCGAAGAGAATATTGACGAGTATATATTTTTTGACTTCCTTGTCGCCTACAAAACTTTGATACAACAAATCAAAAATGTTGAAGATGGTTTTGGTTCTACTCCTCATGCAATTCTTATGGATTACTTGTTTCATAAGATAGAGGATGAAAGAAATGAGTATCACAAATCTAAGTTGGGGGTCTGACATGGAGCGAATTGATAGAACAAAAATACCAGTTCACTTACGCTACTTAGAAGAGTGGAGATTGAAAGCATTATTTTATTTGTTTAGAAGGAGTTTATAGTGGATGAACAGATAGAGAGTTGGCAGAATCAGATAAGGGGTGTTGCTCCTTTGATGCAGAAAGCTGAATACGAACTACTGAAAGCGGAAGCTGATGTTAAGAGAGTGTTAGCTTTGTGGAAAACAGTTGCGTTATCGGAGGGCATTAAAACAACTAGTGCCCAAGATACCTATGCTGAAAATCAAGAAGAAGTATATCAATCTAGGTTAGCTGTAGCAGTCGCTAAAGGTCATTTAAGTTCTGTAAAGGTGCAACTTAAATCCTTAGAGGTAGGCTTTGAAGAATGGCGTACTAAGATGGTTAGTGCTAGAGAAGAGCGTAAGAGGTATGGAGCATGAGTGAAGCAATAATTAAAAAAGAAAAAATCCAAATAGAACATGATTGGTTTATACCTTGGATACTTGAAGATTATGGCGACCAAGAAATCGCTGAAGCATGGGGTAGCGGACAGTCTGTTGAAGATTTTTGTATAAGTCATGCAGGATTATTACCAATACAACATATAAGAAATTGGGAAGATATAATGCACCATTTTGATAATGAGCCTTATGAAGGGAAAGAGATTAACCCTAACACAGGCAAATTATATACTTCATGGTCTGAATATTATGAAGAAGATGGTTATGTGCATGACCCTTGCTTTAGTGGTATACCTGATACATTAGAAATAGAGTGGGTGTATGAACGAAAAAGCTAGAGCGTTTTATAAATGGCTTAATGATTGCCCATTTAAGATATGGAAGATTCAATATGATAGTCATGGGCAAACTACAGTAAGTTTTATATGGGATGATGATGATAAGGAAATTTCTGAGCGAATTGTTTAGCGATTTTTTTGCTTGGTCTTTGCAAAGACAAGCAGATAAATTATTTAGAAAAGGAATTAAAGAAAATGAGAAAACTATTAAAAAGAATAGATAACTTTATCGACAGAGCATGGCGTAATACTTGTGCTACTATATTTTATTACTTTGATAAAAGAGTAGAGGAAGATGATATTGATTGGTTGAATATGCACAACTACATACAGTCGCAAAAAGACAAGGATTAACAATGGCTAAATGGCATGGGGGGAAAGGGTCTATCTATAAACCCTACGACAAAGATAAGTTTGATAAAAACTTTGAAGCTATATTCGGAAAGAAAAAAAAGAATGGCGATAAAAGGAAGAAACCCAACAGCAAGTGAATCTAGGCATATGGACAAGGTAAGTCAACTAGGTTGCGTTGTCTGTTATAAACAAGGTTTTAGATTCGTTCCTGCTGAAATCCACCACACAGAGGGCAAGACAAAAGAAGAATCACACTTCAAGGTCTTGCCTTTATGTTATGAGCATCATAGAGGTGGTAGAGGAGAAGAGCCTATCAGTAGGCATCCTTGGAAGAAAAGATTTGAAAAAGCATATGGAACAGAAGAAGAGTTATTAGAATTAGTAGAGGAGTTGCTAGGTGCACAAAGTCAAGATTGAATTAGAGTTTGATGAAATGCCTACAAGACAGGATGTTATTGATGTTATCAAGAGCGATAAGTTTTGGTTTGAATTGATAAGTCCGCCAAATCCAAAAGGACTAGAAGAATTTATGGACAAGGGTAGGCAGGTTGATGAATGAAATATTTACCAGTTTATTATCTTTGGAGGCTTTGTGAAGATTGATTTACCATTAGAAGTTTACTACACCAAAAACAAGAAGTTCATTCTGAATCTGAACAACTATCGTAATGCCCATTACAGAACACTAGCAAGTGCCAAGAAGATATACGCAGAAGATTTAGTTTCTAGGATTAGTTATCCTAAGTATGAAACTCCTGTTCGTTTAACCTATACATATTATGCTAAGAGTAAAAGGAGATTAGATGTTAGTAATCCTTGTTCTATTATTGATAAGTTTACTTGTGATGCTTTGGTAAAAGCAGAAGTATTAGAAGATGATAGCTTTGAGCAAATCAAAGAAGTCATTTATAAATTTGGTGGGATTGATAAGGTCAATCCTAGATGTGTTTTGGAAATCGCAGCCGTGCAGCAGCGAGAATAAATATTAACTGGTCTATAGTACCCTGGGAGGTGTAAATGCTTAAAGACATATTGAAAGAGAAACTAGAAAAGAGAAAGCGAAAGTGGTGGGAGTGGCATAAAAAGAACCCACAAGTTTGGGATAAGTTTGAAGAATACACATTACAAGCTATCAATAGTGGTAGAAAGAAGTATTCACATTGGGCAATCATAAATCGTATACGTTGGCATAACGAGATAGAAACAAGTGGAGAGGATTTCAAAATCAGTAATGATTACATCTGCTTCTATGCTCGTTTATTTCATGCCAGACATCCTCAATATAAAGACTTCTTTACATTGAAACCATTAAAAGAAGAAAAAGATATGGCGATGTTAAAAGATATTCATGTTGATAAAGGGAATGTCCGCTCTCTTTCTCATTTCAGGAACAAAGGCTAGTCGTTTATCTCTTTCTAATTCAAGCTCTCTTATCGCATCTGATTTAGCTGAAACCGACATATTTGGATTGTTCATAATTGCATCTCTTCGCAATCTCCATTTTGTTAGATATCTGTCGATTCTTCTAGCTTCATTCTTAATATCAAGCAGTCCTCTTATATTACTTCTATAAGCTAACAATTCATCATATCTACCTGCTTTTTCAAGGGCGTTCATAGTCTGTACTGCTCTATCAACTTCATTTCTTAACTCATAGAACTGTTGCTGATAACCACCTGACTTGTCTATATCTGTTAATAGTCGGTTAATTAAAGGAATCTTATTTAAAGATACGTTAGAAGGTAGTATAGGCTCTCCTGTGACTCCTCTAGCGGTCATATCTACAACATTTAATACATGAGCTCCAAGTGAACCTGTATAACCTCTTACAACGTGCTCCATCTTAGATGGAGATATATTTAAAAATTCTCCTATACTTTTAATTAGATAGTTGGTAGTCGGTCTAGATTGCAATCCAGGTTCTTTCTTTTGTTGATAGTAAGGTACTATTTCTGTACCTGTAAATGTATTTTTATTATTAATTGCTTCTGATATTGGCTTTAATATTTGAAAACCACCACCTGGTTGAAAAAATGGTATATTAAGTGATGTTTGAGCTCCTCTAGTAATACTTTCTTTAGCTTCATTTAAAGATTTTTTAGTAAATCTATCATCTCCTAAAGTCATATCAAAAACTCTTTCAGGAACAACTTTAAATAATAATCCTACCTCAAATGGAATTGGAACTTTAAACGCTAAATCTTTAGATATAGGAAATACCCAGTTATCATCTCTTACTTCTCTTTTAAGATTTTTATATTCTTCATCATCGTGATACATTAAATAATAAGCTAATGTAATACCCATTAATATAGAGGCATTAGTAAGCATATTAGTTTGTATTTTTCTTTGAACGTCTTTTAATGTTTGATTATCGCCAAGCTTTTCAACTGCTGAATATCTACCTGTACTACTTCTCCATAAAACGTCAAGACCTTGTACTCTAGCATTTAAAAATGGTATTGCTGCAGTTATAAATCTAAATCCAGGATTAAGACCTCTTCTACCAAAGTTAATTACTTCTAAAGCTTGATATGCTGCTTCTGATTGAGCTTGTGCTTGAGTAGCACCTTCTGATATTAATTTATCATATACAGCATTATATACAGCTAATCTAGTTGCACCATCAGATTTAGTGGTAAGTGCTCCTAATCCATCCCATAATTTAAAAAAAGCTCCAGAGGCTGACATACCATTTTGTTCTGTCATACCTTGTTGACGCATTGTTCTTTTTAAATATCTTTTTACAGAACCTTCATCATTAGCAAAATCATATCCTCCTAATACACCAAATCTTTCTAATTCGTGCATATCTGCAAACATATTTTTTACTGAATCTATAACAGGAGTATAGTTAGCTCCAGATGTAACCATTGTAGACATAGTATCTCTAAGAATATTAATAGCTACAAATCCTGGGTCTCTTGTAACTGTATCTCTTAGTAATCCAGCAGGTGCTCCAACTAATGTAGTCCAAAAACCTGTAGGTGTTCCACCTATTGCAGTAAGTGCTTCAAATGTTTCAATGCTTTCTACTTGATAATGTTTTTTAATGCCATTTTCAAAAACAAATATACTATCTGTTTTACCTGCTTGTTCAGGTGTAATTGGTTTAGCCATATCTAATGATTGTAAGTCTCTTATTAATTTAGAAACACCATCATTTTTAAGTGCTGCTGTAAGAATAGATAATGAGTTTCTTGATATAGCT
>BCSF01000198.1_pt1 | contig 27721 bp, 55 predicted proteins | sample 1016431 | NCBI WGS metagenome assembly BCSF01 (sample SAMD00045685;SAMD00045686;SAMD00045687;SAMD00045688;SAMD00045689;SAMD00045690;SAMD00045691;SAMD00045692;SAMD00045684;SAMD00045690;SAMD00045691;SAMD00045692;SAMD00045684;SAMD00045685;SAMD00045686;SAMD00045687;SAMD00045688;SAMD00045689, study... | reverse complement strand
GTTTAGCTGTTAATACTATAAATGAAATCGTATATGAAAATTTAAATTATCCTCACTCTGCACTTGTCGCCTCTGTTTTTGATGCTAGATCTTTTAGCCAAGCTCCCACAAGAACATATGATTTAAAATTATTAAAGGTTAAAGTTCCTAGTAATTACGATCCTGAAAATAGAATTTACAATGGAGATTGGGATGGGACTTTTTCAAAAAAATTACAGTGGACAGATAACCATGCTTGGATACTTTACGATATATTAACTAATTCAAGATACGGAGCTGGAAAATACGGATTCAAAAAAGAATATTTAGATAAATGGAATTTATATTTTATTAGTAAATATTGTGATGAATTCGTTCCAACTGGCAATTCAGGGTTGCATGATAAACATCCATTTACGATAAAGGCAGAGGGAGTTGAAGTTCAGATCGATAACTCATCTTTAAATATTAGTGAAGATGAATTACTGGGAAGATTCGAAGAGGGATCGAACGTTTGCTTTCTTGATTTAAATACGGCTACAAATGGGTCAGGTGATACATTAGATATAGGGTACAAAAGGGTAATTTTTAACCCAAGATTAGAGGGTGACATTTTTAAATTCACTGTGATATCTCAGCCATCGCCAGATGATTTTTTTGAAAAATATCCAGCTTTAAAATCTGAATTTTTAGCATCTAGGCAAAAAGAAACTGCATATGAATGGATACTTAGATATTGGTCAGAAAATAGAGATTCTACTGATAGCTCAGTTAAAAATTATATAGATGGTTACCCTTTAGACAAAGTGACACGCAGTGGTAACTTACTGGTTCAGTATGATGGGATTCTAGAAGTATTAGAGCCCCGTTTTACATGCAATCTTTATTTAGACAAATTGCAATCTATAACTAATGTCATAAATGATATATCTGCAATATTTAGAGGTATTATGTATTGGACTAATGGTTATTTATTCGTATCAAACGACAAAGTCAGAGAGCCGATAATTCTTTTTAATAATTCTAATGTTAAAAAAATTACTAAAGCGTGTAATAATACAGTTTTATTACTAGCTTTATACAAATTTAATAATGAAAAAGATATTATTAATTTAGATACTATTGATAAATTTATGATTAAATATGGAATTTCTGGCTATGTAAGACTAGATAAAGAGTGCCAAAAAGATGGTAAATTTAGTAGACAAATTAAAAAAATTACTGAACCTAAAAATCCATCTGGTGCAACTAATCAATCAGAAACTAAAAACGATAGTGAAGTTTCTATTGAGCAAGAATTGAAAGTTAATAGTAAAAATTTAGCCTTACAATTATTAACTAAGATTTATCCAGAATTTAATAAATTAAATAGTAAAGATAAAGAATTAGTTTTAACAAAATTATCTAATGCTAAAAATTGTAATACTTCAATTCAAGATTTTCAAATTGACTTAGATAAAGAAGCCAAAAAGTTAGCTATATAACTCCCTATAAGCCCTATATATTAATTTATATAGGGCTTTTTTTTTGGTCAAAATTTAACTACCCTACCCTACCTATATATTTTTTTTTATTATTTTTTTTATTTATTTTTTTATATGAAGTGAACACGACCATGACGTGAACACGAATATTTATATGAAGTGAACACGACCTACATGGATTTACTCACATGGGTAAATCGTATGAAGTGAACACAATATATTGAAATAAAATAACACTTGACACAACATGTAGTTTTGCTATACTTATTAAAATGGAGGAAATTATGTCTTATAACAGAAAACAAAAACACAAGTTTGGATTTACTCACATGGGTAAATCGAGTAACACTAAAGTTGTTAGAGGATTTTCAGATTTACAAAGAGAAGTAAAAAGTAAATTAGGAATGAACCAAGCATCTACTATATGGGATACTATGAAGTATATGAAGAACAAACCAAATAACAAAGTGTTACCAATGAGAAAACAATTTTATGTTAGGGAGGTATAAATGTGTAGCTTAATGGATTACAAAATAGAAAAAGATGAAGTGAACACAGACAAAAAAGACTATGTTGAAGATACATTGCTAGAAGAAAGTACACTAACACAGACTGATGAAGATGATGTAATAAGAGAATGTGTAAGAGGTAACAATGAGATGCAATAACAAAGGTATGCAAGGTATATACAGTAACCACTACGACAAAGTTATCTATCAAGATTGTGGCACAACCTTACCTAGTGGCAGACAAGATTACTGTGAGGAATGTGAGAAGAAATATAGTGAAGACAAACCACAATTAAGTAGATTGATTAATGAAGAATCACAATCAAATGGTGGAGGATTTTATTAATGGTTAGACTATGTGATTGTTGCAGTAGCAATGCTCTTATATACCAATGGGATAAGTGGCTATGCCACAAACATTGGAGAAAAGAGAGAGATAGACACGAAGAAAAAGAAAGACAATATCAACAACTTATAAGGAGAAATAACTATGGCTAGATGGGAATGGACTAAAGAAACTCAAGAAGAGTTTCAAAAAATGCAAGATAAGTGTAGTGAATTTGCTATGGATTTAGATAAATTTAGAGAAAATGTTACAAGAGATAGGTGTGAAGGTAATTCTATGCAAGAAATAGATAATTGCGTTAGTAAATTTGAACACGAAGTGACTATGATGGAAGAAAATTTTAGAAGAATGAAATATAATTGTTTTTAAAAGGAGAAAATAATGTTTGACACAACTAAAGATTTGCGTAGAGTAATAATAGATACACAAAAAAAGGAGAAACTAGTGAACAATTATAACTATAAACGAAAACACAATGGTGCAGATATACAATGGTGGCAGATACTATGTGGTCTAATATGTTTAGCACTCATTAGTGTATTAGGAATGTGGGGAATATTAATAATCAATGGAGTATGCTATGCCTAGTGGATATATATTCTACGCAGACAATGACAAAGTAGGAATTATTACATTCAATTCTAGTAATAGCAAGACAGGTGATATGCCACAGACTTGGATACTTGTTAAAGATATTAATCCTATTAAAGCAGTCAACACAGGTGCAGACAAGCTTATCTGTGGCGATTGTAAACACAGAGGTGCAGTTGTATCAGTAGATGAGAAGAGAGATAAGAAGTCTTACTCTGTGCGTAATGGATTAAAGACAATCAACAAACAGAGAAAGTGTTATGTAAAATTATTCCAAGCACCTTATAGTGTGTGGAAATCTTACAAGAAAGGTAACTATGAAAAGATTAGTTTACAAAAACTATCCAAGTTACTTGCATTTAGATTTGTAAGAGTGGGTAGCTATGGCGACCCTGCAGTTATACCTAGTGAAGTGTGGGATAAGATGTTGAGTAGAACACTAGGTAACACAGGGTACACACACCAATGGCAGAGGTGTGATGATAATAATTCTAGATTCAACATGGCAAGTGTTGATTCATTAGAGGAGAAACGACAGGCAAACAAGCTAGGATACAGAACATTTAGGACTAGACTAGCAAGTGAACCTATCGAATCAGACGAGGTAGTATGTTTGTCTGATAAAGTGGCAAGAGAAGGCAAGAAGCTAGTATCTTGTGCAGACTGTATGATGTGTAGTGGTAACAACAGTAAAGTAAAAAAGAACATTGCAATCATAATTCATTAACCATAATAAGGAGAGAACAATGCCTACAAAAATTAATTTAAAAGTATTTAGCGACAAAGATGTGAGAGTATCTTGTGAGAGAACCACACATAGATATGGAGATGACAAGTATCATTGTAACACAGGCTATGTTAATGCTATGCTTAAAAATGGTAGAGATACCAATGGTAAATTTGCTAAACCACAGGTAAAATAATGGGTGAAGTGATAAAAGGTTTCTTTGATAACAACAAAGAAAAAGAGAGAACAGAAATGAGCAAAGAGTTTTATAACTTAATGATTGCTGATGGTTCGTTCTCTAAAAATGAAATCGTTGAAGCTATGCGTGAGCATGGTGGATATGATTTGTCTTTCATAAGTAAGTGATTACAGAGAGTTATGATTTACTCATGTGGGTAAATTGTAACTCTTTGAATTTTTAATAACCAAATGGAGAATAACAATGAATATAACAAAACTATTAAACAGAGTATTATACAACAGAGATAAAGTATTAAACACAACTGCAAGAGAACATCAACTATATGGATATCTAGCACACTATGGCTATGGGTGGTATAAAATGGGAGTAAGTAACAATCCTAGTAGAAGAGAAAAAGAATTACATATACATCACTTTGGTAGTGTAAAGATACTAGCTACTGTACCATTACAAGGTAGTGGAATATTTACATTAGAAAAAGAATCACTAAAGGCATACAAAGATGAGAAGTTAATTGTTAGAGGTGAGTTTGTGTACATACCTACAGTAGACCCAGAAGTAGTGGCTCAAAGATATGTAGAGAATGTAAAGACTACAGTCAAGACCTTGAGAAAGAATACATTTAATAGTGTGAGAAAGACCAACAATATCTTGAGAAAGAATGGACATGCACCTATTAAAGCAGAGGTTACTTTATCAGTTAGTAAATAAAGTATTGACACAACACTAATATAGATATATTATTAATTATAACAATGGAGAAACATATGACTAAAAACTTATTTGGAAAATCAAGACCAAAAGAAAATCCTTATGCTATATACAAGCTAGGTGATTGGGAGTGGAGAGTATTAAAAACATATCAAAGAAAAGATAAAGAAGATACTAACCAATACTCTAGGTGGTTTGTTGCAGTTAGAACACCTATGACTCATGGTGGTTGGGATATGGGAGATACCTACGTTAATGATATTATGACACATAAACCAGAACTAATACAAGCAACACCTGAATGGAGTAAAACATATGCGTAAATGGACAAGCACAAGTGTAGTAATAAACTCTGCTACTGAGGAGATGGTAAAGTCTGCATTGAAAGATGGTTGGAACTTTGAAGTATTAACAGAGGGAGAACATCTTTGTAAGAACAGTACAGACTTTAATGAGATTATGGAAAACATACATGCAGTAGATGGTATACTTGAAATACATATACATAAAGCAGGAGAGGAATCTGATTGGTGTAATGTTATACTTCATAATGGTGACCCAGACTGTGAGATATCAGACTGTACTGTTGATGGCTACATAGATAAGTGGACTGAGAGAACAGACTTTGGACAGAAACCTTGGAATGATGGATTTAAATAATGAAAAAATATATACACATAAACCAACATGTAATAAAAGCTAACCACAAGAACAACGAAAGAAATCCTGTGATTACTGTGAAGACATACAAGAGCAATGACTATGCTCATGAGGTGCAGATACTAGGTGAGAGTAAGGTTGTGTATAGTCCAGATAAACCTTTGTCTTGTGGTGCAAAGGTCTGGATAGAAACAGATGCAGAAGTAAATATGGTGCAGACGAGAAACACGTACAGGAAACTGCTTAAATAGATTCCTAGTCCCTTCTATCTGGGAATAAACAAAGCCATAACACATATAAGGAGAATACAATGAAGCTACGACAAGAACAAAAACATAAATTTGAGATTCTATTAGATGAAGCAGAAACAATAATAGATAACTTACAGTTAGGTAGTCTTAATGAAATAGAAAGAGTAGAAGCATGGGCTAGGGTAGAAGTTATATTAAAAATAATAAAAGTGGAGATTAGAAATGAGTAAAAGATATACATCAACAATACGTTTAACATGGATAGGCAATATGCTTGATGCAAAAAATAAAGAAGAATATATTAAACAATTAAAGCAAGGCTTTCTTGAAGAGTTTGGTATTTCTCTTAATAATAATGATATAAAAGATATAAAAGAAATACCTTTTACTAAGTTATCAAAAATGTTTAAAGAGGAGTTGAATAATGAGCAAAAGATTTAAACAAGTAAATGTACAACAGTTTGCTATACTTGTACAAGAGATAGACATATCTAAGTACACTCAAGAAGAATATGTAGATGTTGTAGAAGAAATATACATGGCTATCTTTAGGCACAATACTGATGGAGATTTTGTTACAGAAACTATGCCTAATGAAGAAGGTAATTGGAAGATACATAATACAACTCAAACAAATGCAGTTGCAAAAGCAATAGCGAAAGGAGAAGATTGGTGGTAAATAATATGACAACTCAAGAACATTGGGAATTACATCAAGGATTATGGAGTGCTATAGGTTGTGATATGCATATAAAGTATCAAGACAATAATAAAATAATATATGTTGACAAAAATAGTAAATGGGAGTATACATATTCAAAAGGATTTATTGAAAGGAGAAAAAAATGAACATAACTTTACAACGATTAAAAAATGCAGTAAAAGATATTAAGTCAGAATGGTATGAAGGTAATGATAGTCATAGCACATCAGAGTATAGAGGTGTTTGTGCAGGACTTGATTCATTAGTATTTCACTTTGAAGAACTAGATGACTTTACAAAATAGAAAAAGGAGAAAAGAGATGTCATATAAAGAAGTAACAGAAACAGTAACAACATATCCAGACTTAGATGAAGAAGAGAAACAAGCTCTTAGAGATAATCCTAAAACTTGGAGAGTGTTTGTTACAAAAATAATTGTTGAAGAGTTTGTTATTGATTCAGATACAAAGGAAGATGCTGAACATTATGCTATGCAAAAAGCAGAGAACTCTTCAGCCCCAGATGGTTCAGAGATAGAAACTATAACTGTTGACTATGCTGAAATTGTAAATAAACATATCAGGATGATGAAAAGGAATTTTTATTAGAAAGGGTATATAATTCACATAATGGTAACGAAGAACTAAAAGAACAAGCCTTTAATGATGTAGTAGACCAATACATAGAGCAAGGCTACACAGAAGAAGAAGCCATAGCTTTAGCTAATAAGTTTGCTGAAGACAATTCAGATTTTTGGCATGATGAAGAGCCACTAAGCTATGATGGATATGAACAAGAAGATTTATCAGACATGGATAGAGAGGAGCCTTGCATATGAGTAAAGAAAAACTATTAAAAGAAAAATTAATTAAATTAGATAATGAATACGAATGTAGTATTGCTTCAGGTACACATAGAGAACCTGATGTAATAGCTGATGATGCTTTTAGTGTTATTAGTGAGTTAATTAATGATGAAACTATTACAGATATTAAATGTGAAGAAGATGCTCACGATTATGTAGACTTTATGAAGGATAGATTCTAATGCCAACAAAAAAAATTAAAAAGAAACCTAAAATTACTTGGGGTTGGATATATGGAGATGAGTGTCCAGAGATATGGAAACATTTTGGCTTTCCATATCCAGACCCAGATGATAGAATGAAAATTAAGTTTGTTAAATATGAATCAAAGGAGATGCAAGATGGCTAAGTATACATTGTATGCAAAGAAAGTTTATTACTATCGTAAAGATATTAATGCTCAAGATATGAAGAGTGCAGAGAAGAGAGGTGCTGACTATGAGGCAGATAACAATGCAGAAAGATTGTTTGAACCTTCAGGTGAGGAATTTTATATAACAAGTATAGAGGAGAATGATGATGAGTGACAAAGAAAAGTATGAAGAATTATGTGAAGCATTAGTAGGTATAGATGCTACTGAAAGATATACTCACGAAGATATACTTTCATATGTTTATAACTTAAAAAAGACAGAGGAGAAATTTTATGACAACAAAAGCTAAACCAAAGATAGATGCAGTAACATTAAACTTAATTAATAAACTAAAGAAGATAGAAGATACAATCAATGAGGGTGCTTTGGAGTATATACATCTAGGAGATATAATAAGATTACAAGATGCTTTCCAAGAAGCTATTAATCACTATGACCTAAAGAAAGAAGGTGGTATACACGACTATGGAGCAGACAAAGGTAAGTACCAACAGTTTTATCATAGTGATTATGTATGTTATACAGACCCAAAAGCATTTGACCCTAGCAAAGTAGAGGAGGAAGATGATGATGAGTAAAGACCATTATGATGACACAATTTATGACAGAGAATGTGATAACTGTGGAGAAAATACGAATGCCTTTGTAGGTTACTTACAAAGTTTTAAAATTTATTGTGAAGATTGTTGCCCAAATAATTATGGAGAAGATGATGAGTAAATATAAATATAGATTAGAAGAATGGTCAGAAGATACACGAAGTTATACTATAGAATGTGACATAAAACTTTCAAAAGATGAAGTAGATTTTGCAATTTCTGAAGCAGATATAAATTATGAAGAGTCAGAAACAACACATAAAATTCCATTAGGTGATGGTACTATTGTACACGTTACCTATCATGGTAATGAATGGGGTGATGGAAGTTCAGAGATAACAGAAGGACAGGAGGACTTAGCAGATGAGTAACATTAAAAATGGTAAACGAAAATATATAATATACACACAACATAACTGTATCTTTTGTAATAAAGCTAAAGATTTATTTAAAAAAAATAATATAGAGTTTGATGAAAGATTATTAGATACACCAGAAAAACTAAAAAGATTTAAAGCATCTGGGTATAAGACTGTCCCACAGATATTCTTTTGTGTTGGAGGGTATGAACAATTAGAACAAGACTTATTTATAGAGGAGCATTTTAAAGATGATTAAAGAACATTTTATAGACAACCCTGAATACCTAGCATTAATATCTGACATTGCAGACTTGATGCTACAAAAAAGAGTAGGATTTAATTACAAGAATTTTATAACAGAAGATGAAGAAGGTAATGAATCATATACACCTAAAGGACAAGAATTATTTGAGCAATACTTAAATGAGATTGAAGATTTGTTTACTCTTAATGGTGTGTTATCTTTAGATATAGGAGTAGATGATTCGCAAATTAATTTTATACCAGACTTAGAGTTGGTAGAGAAAACTAAACCAGAAGCAAAGATACTGCCATTTAAAGGACAGATAGGTGCTATATCAGGAGATAAAGATGAGTAAAAAAATTAAATGTCAAAGATGTAAAAACAATAAAGCATATCCAGAAGATATGGAGAACAATGCATCTAATCTTTTACTGTGTGATGACTGTTATACAGAACTAAGATACTTGATGGCAGATTATTTAAATATAAATTTACAGGAGATTAATGTATGAGTAGAAAAAACAAAGACTTAAACAAAAAAGTTGAGAAACAAACTCAAGACTTCCTAGGATTTCTATGGACTAATTGGATTCTAATAGGCATAGGTTTTATTATGTGCTTTATATGGTTCTGTGTATGTTGGACTGTATCATGGATATTCTTTAGCTAACTGTTGACTATTCGATATTTATAATATATAATAAGGAAAGATATGAGAAAAGAAATGTATGTAATAGCTATGCCTTATCCTTTTAACACTAAGCTACCTGATATTTTAGAAGAAGATGATGGTACAATAATGTATTTTAAAAATGAAGGAGAAGCTAAAAGTTTTTTACAAAACTTATATGACGAAAGACAAATACATATGAAAGCATTAATAGATGATAACATAGATATAATGAGGGTACAATGACAATAGAACGAATAGAAACATATGAGACAGCATTAAGAGAAAAAGAAAAAGAAGTGCATGGTCTAAGAGTTAGAGTAAAAGAATTAGTATCAGTTGTATCTGATTTAAAAAAAGAACTGACTGCTATGAAAGTACAAAGTGACTTTGGATATAACTTAGTTAGTGAAAATCCTGATGCAGGACATATTAAAGATGAGTAACGATAGAGAAAGAAGATTAAAAGCTACAGGAAAATGGTTTCAAGGTAGCATTAAAAGAAACTTATGGGTAAACCATTTGTTTCCTATACTTTTAACTGTAAGTTTTATATTTTATTTACTTACATTATAACAAGAGAGAGTAAGATGAATTTATTGGCAGATGAAATAAAAGAACTAATCAAAGAAAGATATTATGAGTACCTAGAAGAAGGCTATGAATCTTTTGAAGCTATGGAATTAGCTAAGAGAGATATACATGAAACAAAAGAAGTAGAGATAGATGCTTATAATAAAGTATATGATAGTTCTTTTGAGGTTGACTAATAGTATTTAATACTATATAATAAAATTTTTAATGGGGATTAATATGGATAAAACATGGCTAGACAGGGGTGCTTGTCCTAAGTGTGGGTCAAGTGATGGCAACGTCAATCATGCAGAAGGATATAGTTTTTGTTTTTCCTGTAACACTAGATTTGGAGAGCAAATGGAACATGAAAAAGTAATACCTATACCTACTGAAAGTAATATAAAAACTGTAGGTGTAACAGGTGCATTGACTGAACGTAATATTAGTAAGGAAACTGCACAGAAATATCATACACAAGTTAAGGTGAATGGTAACATGAATACACATCACATATACAAATACTTTGATAGTGGTGGAAACAATATTGGTAATAAGATTAGAGATGTAGCTACAAAGAATATGTGGGTAGAAGGTAATGTAACTAATGCAGTATTGTTTGGACAAGATTTATTTACAGGTGGTGGTAAGTATATTACTATTACTGAAGGTGAAGTAGATGCTATGTCTGCCTATGAATTACTAGGTAGCAAATGGGCATGTGTTTCTATTAAGACAGGTGCAGGGTCTGCTGTACGAGATTGTAGAAAAGCATTTGAATATTTAGATAGCTTTCAGAATATAGTCATATCATTTGATATGGATAAGCAAGGTAAGGAAGCTAGTGAGAAAGTAGCACAGTTGTTTAGTCCTAACAAATGTAAGATAATGAACATGGAATTTAAAGATGCTAATGAGTATCTGAAGATGGGTAAACGTGAGAAGTTTTCACAAGCATGGTGGAACGCAGAACCATTTACTCCTGCAGGAATTACAAACCTTAGAGACTTAGGTGATTCATTATACACAGAAGAGTATTGTGAAACAGTACCATATCCTTGGAGTAAGATGAATGAAAAGACTTATGGTATGAGAACAGGTGAGTTGATTACGTTTACATCTGGTGCAGGTATGGGTAAGTCTTCTATTATGAGAGAGCTTATGCATCACTTACTAAAGAATACAAAACATAACATAGGTATACTTGCTTTAGAAGAGAGTATTAAAAATACTGCATTTAATATTATGTCAGTAGAAGCCAATGCTAGATTGTATATCAAAGAGATTAGAGATAAGTTTAGTAGAGAACAATTACAAGATTACCAAAAGAATACAGTTGGCTCTGGTAGGTTCTTTGCCTTTGACCACTTTGGTTCTATTGATAATGACGAGATACTATCACGAGTACGATACATGGCACAAGCATTAGAATGTAAGTGGGTATTTGTTGACCACTTATCTATTCTTGTGTCAGGTCAGGAAGATGGAGATGAAAGAAAGTCTATTGATGTATTGATGACTAAGATGCGTTCTCTTGTAGAACAAACAGGTATTGGTATGTTATTAGTTTCACATCTACGTAGACCTGCAGGTGATGCAGGGCATGAGAATGGTAAGGAGATTACTCTATCACATCTTAGAGGTTCAGCATCTATTGCTCACTTGAGTGATGGTGTTATTGGATTAGAAAGAAATCAACAAGATGATGACGAAGTTAAATCTAATACAACTACGATTCGTATATTAAAGAATAGATATACAGGTGATACAGGAGTAGCTACACATCTACATTATAATAAAGAGACAGGTCGTATGAAAGAGATTGACAATCCCTACGAAGTAGATTATAATGCAGAGAATAATGAGGAGGTACCATTCTAATGAAGTGCATGTATTGTGGAACAAAATTAATACATGGTGGTGACCATGATGGAGAACAAGAAGATGACTATGATATAGTTAGTAATTTAAGTTGTCCTGAATGTGACACTAATGTATATGTATATCATACATTTCCTGATGATGATAAAGAAAGTTGGGCAGATGGTTATGAAGAATGGGTAAATAAACAACAAGGTCTTATTATAGATAATAAAGAACCAGAAATGTGGGAACACTATTGTGATACAGAAAAAAGTATGATGGAAGTAGGTAAAGGTGAGCCTTGTAATTGGTGTGGAAAGGAGGAGAAAGATTGTGAAAGTTGTGCTTGATATAGAAACAGACCAGATAAATGCTACAGTAGTAAACTGTATTGTTGCTAAAGATATTGAAACAAATATCTCAACAGTATTTGACCCAAGTAATATGCATGTGTTTAAGAATTGGTCTAAAGACATTGACCAATACATTATGCATAATGGTTTATCATTTGATGCACCTGTATTAAATAGACTACTAGGTACATCTATTAAACCTTCACAGGTATTAGATACATTAATACTATCACAGTTGTTTAATCCATTACGTGATGGTGGTCATGGACTACGTGCCTGGGGTGATAGATTTAATTTTCCTAAAGGTGATATAGAATCCTTTGGAAGATATACAGAAGAACTAAAAAGATATTGTATGCAAGATGTAGATATAACACATAAGTTATATGAACATTTAAAGAAAGAAGGCAAAGGTTTTTCTAAGTCTTCTATTGAATTAGAACATCAGGTCAGAGTTATTATTGACCAACAAGAAAAGAATGGCTTTGCATTAGATGTTCGTAAAGCTATGTCTTTATACAATACATTAAAAGATGAAGCTAGTGCTTTAGAAAAATGGGGCAAGACACACTTTGACCCTACAAGAAAAGACTTAAAAACAAAAACAAAATACATACCTTTTAATATAGGTTCACGACAACAGATAGCTGATAGATTACAAGAGCTAGGTTGGAAACCTAAAAGTCATACTGACAAAGGTAATGTAATTGTTAATGAAGAAGTTTTGAATAGCATAGACTTAGAAGAAGCAAAGAAGTTTGCTAGGTATTTGTTATTACAAAAAAGAATTGCACAGATTAAATCTTGGATTGAATCGTGTAATGATAAGGATGGTAGAGTACATGGTAGAGTTATGACATTACGTACTGTGACAGGTCGTATGGCACATAACAGTCCTAACATGGCTCAGATTCCTGCTGTTCGTTCTCCATATGGTAAAGAGTGTAGGGAATGTTGGACTGTTGATAATCCCTATACTCATTCCATTGTTGGTACTGATGCTAGTGGTTTAGAACTTAGATGTTTAGCACATCTTATGGATGATAAAAACTTTACTGAAGAAGTATTAAATGGAGATATACATACAGCTAATATGAAGATGGCAGGTTTAACAGATAGAGACCAAGCCAAAACATTTATATATGCTTTTATGTATGGTGCAGGTGCAGCGAAAATAGGTAAGATAGTAGGTGCAGGTGCTAAAGAAGGACAGATATTAATAGATAGGTTTCTTTCTAATATGCCTGCTCTTAAAAGAGTTAGGGATAGTGTAACTGAAACAGCTAAGAGAGGTAAGATAAAAGGTATTGATGGTAGACTATTATATGTACGTTCTCCACATAGTGCATTAAATACATTATTGCAAGGAGCAGGTGCTGTTGTATGTAAGTTGTGGTTAATAAACATGAATAAAAGAATAGTACAAACAGGTGTTGATGCTAAGTTAGTTGCATCTATACATGATGAATACCAATATGAAGTTGCAAAGAAAGATGTAAAAAGATTTGGTAGTATTACCAAAGATGCTATGAAAGATACAGAGCATCAGTTAAAAATGAAGTGTCCATTAGATAGTGAATGGAAGGAGGGAAACACATGGGCAGAGACACATTAGTAAAAGAGTTTAAGGGTAGACATGACCACAAAGATTATATTAAACGTGGTATTAAAACAGAGAATATGTTTATAGATGAAGCAGTTAAGTTAGGGTATCAAGTAGAGGTTGCTTCTGATTCTCAGAACATGTCTGACCATATTGATTTAATATTAACAAAGGAGGAAATAAAATTTACAGTAGATGTAAAAGCAAGAAGAACAGGAACAGACAAGTCAAAAGGTTTTGATGACTTGTGGATTGTAGTGGAGTTCAAGAATACTATGGGTAATCAAGGTTGGCTATATGGCAAATGTGATTACTTTGTTTTTGAACAGGAAGATAAATATCTTTTGGTTGACTCTAAAGAGTTACGAGAATTATGTCACGAAGTTGTAGACTTAAATGACAGGGTAAATAGTTTTCGTAATGCAAACTATAAAGTTTGGGGTAGGAGTTACCAAAACAAACAAGACTTAATATCTAGAATAGAAACTTCAAAAGTTTTACAATTAAATAATACATTTATTTGGAAAAAAAGTATTGACTTTTCTAATCAGGTATGCGATAATTCTATTTTAACAACAAAAAAGGATAATAAAAATATGAGTGTAATAAAAGGTAATGCCCATTGGGCAAGTGTAACAAGTCCAAATACAACTTTCGATTCAGATGGTGTATGGACTATAGATGTAGGTAATCTTGACGAGAAGAATAAGAAGATTGCTCAAGCTGATGGAATCTCTGTGAAGAATAAAGGAGACGACAGAGGTGACTTCGTTACTATCAAAAGAAAAGTAAGAAGAAAAGATGGTAACTTAAACAAAGCTCCTGAAGTTGTAGATGCTCAGAAGAGAACTATGATTGGTACATTAATTGGTAATGGTTCAGAAGTTAATGTACTATACTCTACATATGAGTGGGAGTTTGGTGGTAAGTCTGGTGTATCTGCTGACTTAAGAGCAATACAAGTAACAAACTTAGTACCTTATAATACTGATGCAGATGCTGACGAAGCATTTGGTGTAGTTGAAGATGGTTTTGTATCTAAAGAAGCTGACTCAGAAGTTTCTTTCGCTAGTTAATCTCTAACCTAGAAAGGATAGTGTCCTATATTTACTCCATTTATATAGGGCACTATATTAGATATGAAAACAATAGACACATTAGTAGAAGATATATATAATTTATTTGACCCTATGGTTACGAATACTATAGATGAAAAAGAATTAGATAAACATCTAAAAGAATTTACAAAGAACGTAACTAATAATATTAAAACTGTTTTAAATGAACAACCTAGAAAGCAAAGAAGATTATCTTTATCAGCTATAGGTAAACCTACTAGACAGTTATGGTATGATAAACACTCTAGTTCAGAAGCAAGACCTATATCTTCTGCTACTAGAATTAAATTTTTATATGGTCATATACTTGAGGACTTACTTATACTATTGTCTAGAGCATCTGGTCATACTGTTACTGAAGAACAGAAACAAGTACAGGTAGAAGGTATTAAAGGACATCAAGACTGTAAGATAGATGGTCAGCTAGTAGATTGTAAGAGTGCTAGTGGTTATTCATTTAAAAAGTTTGCTAATAATAATTTAGTTAATGATGACCCCTTTGGATACATAGCACAAATATCTGCATACTCTGCAGGTAATGATGTTAAAGAAGCATACTTCTTAGCTATAGATAAACAACATGGCAACCTTGCCTTAACAAGAGTACATGATTTGGAGATGATAGATGCAAAAGAAAGAATTAAATATCTCAAAGGTGCGTTGGAAAGTACAACACCTCCTGATAGATGCTATAGTGATATTCCTGAAGGTGCTTCTGGTAATCGTAAGCTTGCTATTGGTTGTGTCTTTTGTGCTCATAAGAGAGAGTGTTGGTCTGATGCTAACAATGGTAAAGGGCTTCGTGCATTTAAGTACGAAAGAGGTACAACGTATCTTACACAAATCGCTAAAGAACCTAGGGTTCAAGAGAACTTAGAATGGTAACACATTGGGTATGTTATCAAAGTGATAAACCTTTTGTACCTAATGAAGATAAGTTTGGTTTTGTTTATATTATAACTAATACTAAAAATAATAAAGCTTATGTAGGATGTAAACAATATTATATAGGTAAATCTAAAAAACAATCTAGATGGCAAACTTATATGGGTTCTTCTAAATATTTAAAAGAAGATATTAAAAAGATAGGTAAAAAATATTTTACATTTGAAGTAATAGCAGAGTATAAAAACAAAAGAAGTTTACGTTACTATGAAATGTATTATCAAGTAAAGTGGAATGTTCTTACTGCTACTATAGAAGGTAGTGATAAGCCTGCATTTTATAATTCATATGTTGGTGGTAAATTTTATAGACCTCTTGAGAGTTATGATGATAATTTTAAACAAAAATTACGAGAAGCAAATATGGGAGAAAAAAATCCTATGTATGGTAAACCTCGTTCTGAAGAAACAAAAAAGAAAATAAGTAAAACACTGAAAGGAAAAACAAATGAAAACATTTATTTATGATGCAGTAAGAGGACATTATATTTCAGAAAGAGATAAGGCAATAGCTAATATTAAATTACATACAGGTAATCCTGTAGGTGTAGGAGAACATCCTAAAATTATAGAAGATGTTATTGAGTTAGTACATAAAGCATCTGAAGCACAAGATTCAATAGAGATGTTAGATAAGATAATGGAAAATGAAAAATAATATAGATATATTTATAGATGTAGAGCATAAGAAACATGAAGCTCCTGAACGTGGTTTATTTTTATCTGTTATATTACAAGCATTGTTAGATGCTACTAATGATAAAAGTAAAGTAAACAAAGATAGAGCTATAGCTTGGTTCTTTTGTAGTGTTGGTGTAACGTGTGATAACTTTGAGCAGATATGTGACCATGCAGGAATGAGTCCTTCATACACAAGAAGTTTTGCATACAAAGTTATTCACTCACCTGATTTAAAATATGTTAGACAAAGAATAAAAAAGATGTTATAATATGTTCTTTGATTTATTAATATTTTTTATAATAGGATTAATTTTAGGTATGTTTATTGTTTTAATTGCATACTTTTTAACAAGATTATAGGGGAATAAATATGGGAATGATGGATGATGCAATAAGAGAAACAGTTAAAGATAAAAAAGATTTTAAGAAAACAAATATAAAGAAGGAAGCTATTATAGCTACAAGTAGACAGGTAGGTGGTGACCATTATAAGACATGTAAGATACAACCTGTTGATTATATTGTAGAAAATAACCTTACATTTCTTGAGGGTAATGTAGTAAAGTATATTACAAGACACAGAAGAAAAGGTGAAGGTGCAAGAGACATTGAGAAAGTAATACATTATTGTGAATTAATATTGGAGAAAGATTATGGCAGGGAATAATTATTTACCTACAGAGTATCAGACGTTTATACATGCGTCTAGATATGCACGTTGGTTACAAGAAGATAACAGAAGAGAGAGTTGGATTGAAACAGTATCTAGATTTAGTAACTTCTTTCAAGGACATTTAGATAAAAATCTAGGTGTTGTCTTACCTTCAGAAGTATGGAGAAGAATAGAAGATAGTATTATAGGACTACAAGTTATGCCTTCTATGAGAGCATTAATGACAGCAGGTCCTGCATTAGAAAGAGAAAACATATCAGGATATAATTGTTCTTATACTCCTATAGATAGTCCTCGTTCTTTTGATGAGATACTTTATATACTTATGAATGGTACAGGTGTAGGTTTCTCTGTTGAAAGAGAAGGTGTTAATCAATTACCTACTATACCTGATAGAGAGTTTGAACAAACAGAAGATGTAATATCTGTAGCTGATTCTAAAGAAGGATGGGCTAGAGCATTTAGAGATTTAATATCTTACCTATATACATGTAGAATACCTAAGATAGATATAAACAAAGTAAGACCTGCAGGTGCTAGGTTAACTACCTTTGGTGGTAGAGCTAGTGGACCTCAACCTTTAGTTAATCTATTTGATTTTACTATTAATAAATTTAAAGAAGCTAAAGGTAGAAAGTTATCTTCTATGGAGTGTCACGATATTGTCTGTAAGACAGGTGAAGTTGTGGTTGTTGGTGGTGTGCGTAGGTCAGCTCTTATATCTCTGTCTAATTTATCAGACCAGAGATTAAGGGTTGCTAAGTCTGGTGCTTGGTGGGAGACAAACCCTGAGAGAGCATTAGCTAATAACTCAGTAGCATACACAGAGAAACCTGATGCAGGTATCTTTATGAAAGAATGGTTAGCATTATATGAAAGTAAGTCAGGTGAACGTGGTATCTTCAGTAGAGTATCTGCTCAAGTAAAAGCTAAAGAAAATGGTAGACGTAAATCAGACTATGCATTTGGTACTAATCCTTGTAGTGAGATTATACTTAGACCTAATCAGTTCTGTAACTTAACTGAAGTAGTATGTAGACCTGCTGATACAGTAGAAACATTAAAAGATAAAATAGAAGTAGCTACTATACTAGGTACAATACAAGCTACACTTACTAACTTTGGTTATCTTAGAAAGAGATGGAAAGATAATACAGAAGAAGAAAGATTACTTGGTGTATCATTAACAGGTATAATGGATAATAGTATACTATCTAGAAGAAGAAATACATTACCAGAAACATTACAAGACATGAGACAGAAAGCTGTAACAGTAAACAAGGAGTGGTCAGAGAAGTTAGGTATACCACAATCAACAGCTATTACTTGTGTTAAACCTTCAGGTACAGTTAGTCAGTTAGTAGATAGTGCTAGTGGTATTCATGCTAGACATAATCCTTATTACATAAGAACAGTAAGAGGAGATAAGAAAGACCCATTAACAGAGTTTATGAAAGACCAAGGCATACCTTGTGAAGATGATGTTATGAATCCACATAATGCTGTGTTCTCTTTTCCTATGAAAGCAGATTCTAATGCTGTATTCAGAGATGATATGACAGCTATAGAACAGCTAGAGATATGGAAGTGTTATGCAGAGCATTGGTGTGAACATAAACCATCAGTAACTATATCAGTTAAAGAACATGAATGGATTAATGTAGGTAACTGGTGTTGGGATAACTTTGATGCCTTATCTGGTATATCATTCTTACCTTTCTCTGACCATACATATCAACAAGCACCTTATCAAGATATAGATAAAGCTACATATGAAGAACTTGCATCTAAGATGCCTAAGAATATTAACTGGTCTGAGCTTAGTAAGTTTGAGAAAGAAGACACAACAAAAGGATCACAGGAGTTAGCATGTACAGCAGGTTCTTGCGAATTAGTAGATATTTAGTTAATTTTTTAATTAGTATTGTAGCCATGTGGGTATTATATGTAATAGCTATGGCAATACTTTATACGTTTTATCCTATGTAAATAGTTCTTGACTTTTATATTTAGGTAGTGTATAATTACACCATGAGTGCCAGAAATGGACTCGTTTTTTAACTTGCTTAACAAGGAGATAAACATGGTTAATTTTGAAGTAGATACATTTGCACGACAAGCTATTGGATTTGATAGATTGTTTGATGTAATGAATAACATAAGAGGGTCAGATGTAAACTATCCCCCTTATGATATTATTAAAGAAGATGAAGAAACTTTCCTGATTGAATTTGCTCTATCAGGATTTAGTAAGAATGATTTAAATATTGTGGTAAAAGAAAATCATTTAACTATAGAAGGTACTTATGGTAAAGATACTAAGGAAGAGGTTCCAGAATATTTACATAAGGGTATAGCAAAAAGGTCTTTTACTAGGGATTTTGTTTTAGCAGACACGTTACACGTTGAAGACGTTACATTCAGCGAAGGTATATTAAGATTAACTCTTAAACAAGTTATACCTGAAGAACAAAAACCTAAGAAGATAAAGATTAATTAAGTTGTTATAAACAGGGGGTTGAAATATACCCCCATTTTTTTTGAGGAATATAAGTTTTAAGGATAGTGAATGAGACATAAAAAAGAAATGGTAAACACAGTTTATATAGGCTATGATGAAAAAGAAGATACTGCATATGAAGTATTAAAATTTTCATTAGAACGTATTGCTACTAAGCCTATACGTGTTGTACCTATTAAAAAAAATTTAATAGAACGTATGGGTATCTATACTAGAAAATCTAATATGATACATGGTCAACAATATGACGAGATAGATGGTAGACCTTTCTCTACTGAGTTTAGTTTTAGTAGGTTCTTAGTACCTGCTTTAAACATGTATCAAGGATATGCTTTATATATGGATTGTGATATGTATATACGAGCAGATGTTAATGAGTTATTTGAATTATGTGAAAATTCTTACTATCCTTTATGGTGTGTTAAACATAAGTATGCACCAGAAAAAGGAATTAAAATGGATGGTAAAGAACAACATCCATACCCTAGAAAGAATTGGTCTAGCCTTATGATGTTTAATTGTGGTCACGAAGTAAATGAAAAGCTTACACCTCAAGTAGTTAATACTAAATCAGGTAGATGGTTACATACATTTCAATGGTTACCAGATAAAGAAGCAGACATAGGTACTATACCTGAAGAATGGAATTGGTTAGACAATCACTCTAATGAAGATATAGAAGCAAAGAATGTACACTTTACTACAGGTGGTCCTTGGTTTAATAAGTGGGGTTCTGCTAGAGAAAAAGATACAAAGTATGCTGTTGAATGGTCTAATGATGCTGACTGGTTACAGATTAGAGGATTAATTGATAATAAGGATTACATGATATGAACATAAACTTTGTAACTTCTTTTAATGAAAACTTATATAATAGATTTGGTAATGTATTTTTTAAATCTATACAAGAAAATTGGGAACCTAGTTTAAAAGTAAAAGCTTATTACCATGACTTTCCTTTTTCTAAATATTCATTAGACAAAACAATAGAGTATTCTAATCTTAAAGATAATAAAAAATATATAAAGTTTTTAAAAGATAATGCTAAACATAATGGTACTGAAGATGGACAGATACCTTATAATGTAAAGCTTGATGCTATAAAATGGTGTCATAAAATGTTTGCTTTAACAGACTATGCATTTACATTAGCTGAAAATAATAAAGAAACAGGTTGGTTAGTATGGATTGATGTTGATTCTTATGCTAATAAAAGATTAACAAAAAAAGATTTATTAAATATGTTACCTGACAATGCTGATGTTGTTCATGGTAATGGTATATCTTTTATGGCTTTTAATCTAAGTAAAAAACCACCATTAGATTTGTTGTGGATATAAGTAGAATATATATGAATGATGAAGTAACTACATATAGAGAATGGCATGATGGTTTTATTATGCAAAGACTATTAAAGCTATATAAGTCTCATGGTTTAAAGATACATGATATTGAAGAACAAATTTCTAATTATATTATACATATGAATAGTGTTTCTAGTTCTAGCATTATACCTCTTAGAGATACTAAAGGTAATCGTGTATTTGAATTATCAAAAGATACTGTATCACAAGATATATTACCATCAAGGTATCAAAAAAATGCTGAACTAATTAGACATTTTAAACCTAGTACTATTTTAGAAACAGGTACTTGGAATGGTGGTCGTGCTATTGAAATGGCATTAGCTGCTTTTGAAAATACAGATAGAGTTATTTATTATGGTTTTGATTTGTTTGAAGATGCTACTATAGAAACAGATAAAGAAGAGTTTAATGTTAAAGCTCATAATACTTTAGAAGCTGTAGAAAAAAGATTAGAAGAATTTAAAGTTAAGATGAAAGAAAAAAATAAAATATTTAATTATGTTTTAACAAAAGGTAATACAAGAAAAACATTAAAAGCTGAAAATTTATTTACATTTTTACCTGATATAGACTATGCTTTTATAGGTGGTGGTGATAGTATACAAACAAAACAAAGTGATTATGATTGTTTAAAACATGTACCTGTAGTTGTAATAGATAATTACTTTTCTAAAGATGAAGAAGGTAATGAAGTTGAAGATAAATTTAAAGGAGCTAATAAAGTAAAAGAAATGTTAGGTAAGAAAGTAAAGAATAATATATTACCTAGTGAAGATAAAGTAAGAGAAGGTGGACATACTCATTTACTATTTGTATTACATGATGATAAGTTACCCTCTCCTCCTAAACATTTATTTAGTGTACCTATTAAAGTTAATCCTAGAGACTGTGTACCTAAAGATGACATAAGAGGTAACATAAGAACTAATTTTAAAAAGATTAATAAATGGTTAGGTAAGTTTCCTCTACATGATTACAAATGTATATTAGTATCAGGTGGACCTTATATTAATTTTGATAAATTAAAAAAATTAATTAAAGATAATCCTAATAGTAAAGTTGTTACTGTTAAACATTCTTATCCTAGATTATTAAAGCATGGTATTAAACCTTGGGCATGTGTTGTATTAGACCCTAGACCTATTACAGGTACAAGTACTCATGGTGTAGTAAGAAAAGATTTATTTAAAACAATAGACCCTAGCACAAAGTTCTTTGTTGCTTCTATGACAGACCCTTCTGTTACTGACTATCTAATAGAAAAGAAAGCAAACATATGGGGATGGCACGCATTTACAGAATCATTACGTGACCCTGATGAACAAAAGAAAGGTATACAAAACAATGTAGTTACTCTTAATAAAGACTTAGGATTACCAGAAGGCACTACATTAATAACAGGTGGTACTGGTGCAGCTATGAGAGCTATAGGTATTTTACATACTATGGGTTTTCGTTTCGTTGATTTGTTTGGTTTTGATTCTAACATGGAAGAACCTACTGCTGAACAAAAGAAAGAAACAACAGGTGCTAAAGATGAGCAACCAAGACCTAAGTATTTTAAAGTATCTGTTAATAAACAAGAGTTCTGGACAACAGGTGAGTTACTTGCATTAGCACAAGATTGTGAAAAGTATTTTAACGAATCACCTATGGAAATGGATATTAATTTTCATGGAGATAATACATTAGTATCTGCATTATGGAAACTATCTGCTAGATATACACAAAAGCAACAAGCTTTTAAAGGAGATTTAGTATGAAGTTAAAACCATCAGAAGATTATTATGACCTACTAGATTCTTATAAAGAATTACATAAAGAAGAAGGTAAGTTTAGAGGTATAAGTTTAGTACCTCTTGTTCCTACCTTAATGAATATTACAAAAGAAAATAATTGTAAAACATTACTTGATTATGGATGTGGTAAAGCAATACCTTATTCAAAAAAAGAATGTAAAAGTATAGGATTAAGAAAACCTGTGCAAGAGTTATGTAACTTAAATTCATTTGATTTATATGACCCTGCATATCCTAAGTATAATAAACTATCTAAAAAGAAATATGATATTGTAGTATGCACAGATGTTATGGAGCATATAGCAGAGCAGGATATAGACTATGTATTAAAAGATATATTATCTCATAGTAAAAAAACAGTATTCTTAAACATATCTTGTCAACCTGCACTTAAACATTTTAAGAAAGGTAAATTTAAAGGACAGAATGTACATATATCTGTATTTCATGGTACGTGGTGGTCAGATAAAGTAAAAAATATTTGGAATAAATTTAAACATTTAAAAATATATATGGTATGTGTGGGTAAAGATTATACTCATACTGATTGTATAAAAAAGGAGAAAGTATAATGGCTTTAACAGCTTTAATAGGTCCTGCTACTAAACTTCTAGGTAAGTTTATAGAGGATAAAGATAAGAAGAATGAGTTAGCACACTCTATTGCTACTATGGCAGAGAAACATGCACAAGAATTATCTAAAGGACAGATAGATGTTAACAAAGAACAAGCTAAACATCCTAGTTTATTTGTTTCTGGAGCTCGCCCTGCAATAATGTGGGTCTGTTGCCTAGGACTGTTATGGCAGTTCTTCGTAGGACCAATTTTAACTTGGGCTACAGGTATATGGTTTCCTGATATGGTACCACCACAGCTAGAAGTAGAAGGATTAATTACATTAGTAATGTCACTCTTAGGACTTGGAGCTATGAGGTCTTTTGAAAAGTCAAAGAATGTAGCAAGAGATAATCTTAAATAATGACTACTGTATTTCTATTAGTAATTTATTTAGGTGATGCTGTGCAACAAAGTGATATGCATTTTCGTGACATTAATAGATGTAGATATTTTGCTAATAGAATAAGTAAGCAACCTGCAGTTCCAGGTATTAAAAAAAGATATACTGGTATATGTAAACCAGTAAGTGTAGATATTACAAACCCTAACGTAAGGTTATATCAATGAATATATTAGAATATATATACTATAAATTAAAGAATATAGATTCCATGTATTATGAAGTTTTTGCTTATGCTATCTTAACAGGATTGATATGTGGTGGATTTCATTATATAATAGGATTACTTTAATGCCAGAATTAGATAATAAAAGACGTGAACTATTTGCACAAGCTTATACACAAACACATAAGGGTGCTTTCTCTGCTAGAAAAGCAGGTTATAAAGCTAAAAATTCTCATATAGTAGCTAGTCAATTATTAAAAGTACCAGAAGTACAAGAAAGAATAAAAGAACTAGAAGAAAATACTGAGTTTACTTTTAATGTAGATGTAATAGAAGAGATGGAAAAACAATATGATGTAGCTACTAAAAGTGGTCAAACAAGTAGTGCTTTAAAAGCTTTAGAATTACTATCAAAAATTAGAGGTAATAAAAGTAATGAAGAGATAGAAATGTCTCTAGAATCTTTAGAGTATAATATAATAGAATGTTTAAATAAATTAAGCACAGATAAAGTAAAACTGTTAATAGAAAAATCTAATCATAAAAAAATTATTTTGCCATTAAAACTAGATAAAGAACAGCTCCAACAGCACCAAGAAAAAACAGAACAAGAACACCAAGAATAATATGTTCTATTCTTTTTGCTCGTAGTTTTTTAGCTTCTATTATAGCTTCTTTTTTCTTTAATCTTATATCTGCTTGTATACGTATTACTTCATTCCAAGCACTAGGACCATGAGACAAATTAACAAAATTACGTAACTCCCTTTCCATCTGCTCTGCTTGTTTTTTAACAGCAAACGTCTCCAAAGCTTCTTCTTCAACTGAACCAAATGTTCTACCTTTACTTTTCTTATGTCCATCTTTAACATCTTGTATTGCACCCATCCATCTGCCTAAATCCTTAGACATACTTTCTACATCACGACCTACAGAAAATCCTTTCTTTATAGCATTGAAAGCAGTCGTTGCTGCTGCAATCGCTGTGATTGGGTCCATATATTACTCCTATTTGTAAGACCATATCCAAGGTCTTGGGCTTGTTACAGAACTCTTAGGCATAGTATCTAAATGTATAAACCTTTTTTCATGCACACCATTTTGTTTAACACCTATACCTGTAAAGCCTAGCTCTAATGCTAAACGTACTATCTCAAAAGCTTTATGTCCAGAACAAACAACATCTACAGCACAACCTTTTAAGTGTGCAGACCTAGTGCTACCACCTATAGCTAAGTTATGTGATTCACTTCTATAACCAGAGCTAATAGACATAGGTTGTTTTAATTTTTCTCTTAACTCATCAAGCTTACTCATAAACTTTTCATCCATGTTTACTTCACCTGTACCTTTACATCTTAATTCATCTTCTGAAAAGTATTTCCATCTTGTGTGCATTACTTATGTCTCCTTATCATATCATCTATTTTACTTTCTAGTCTATCAAATCGTTGTAGTAATTGTTTTAAATCATCTTTAACATCTTCTTTAGAAGCATAGGTTACAGCTATGTTTTCTCTTGTCTCTGATAGCTCATCTTTAACTTTACTAATAGCAGCAGACGTAGAACGTATCCACCATAGGAAACCTCCTATAGCCATAGTTAATACTGCGTTCCATATCATATTCATATCTGCCATTGTAGTCTCCTTATTGTAATGATTCTCTAATATCTAAAAATTTATCTGCAAGTGGTTCTATTTTTTCTTCTATAGCATCAACTGCAGTTCCTTTACTATCTCCAGAAAAAACAGAAGAAGGTATTAAAGCATTACCTATAAATCTTGCCATTGCTTTTGTGGAACCATATAAATATTGACCCATAGCAGAAAGTAAATTACTTAACCATTGAGCTCCAGGACCTAATAAAACACCTATAGGTGGAGCACCATATTTAAAAGATAATAAAGCATCATGTAAAACAGTTCCAGGTCCAAATATATTAGTATCAATTACAGCTTGAAGTATTCTACTAAATCCAGTAGATTCTTTCCATGTACTAGATTCATCTTTATAACGTATATAATCTTTCATATCTTTAATTCCTAAACTACCTGCTACAATTAAAGTAAAAGCAATAGCATACTTAGCTGTTTCTTGTAGATTTAATCTACCTTTAAATAAAGGTTTAAAAACTTCTCTCCACATTCTCATGGTAACTGTATTAGCAAAAGCAAACATAAAACCTTTTAACTGTGCAAACATAGCATAATGAGGATTAGACATCCATAATGGTCTGTTAATAACATTAGTAGCCATAATAATTTCATCTACAAATTTAGACATAGCTTTACGAATAATTAAAGGAGGTTTACCACCAATAGGACCTTCTAACCAACTAACAACTTCTGGATTATTAAAGTTTTGTTCTACTAATCCCATTTCAAATAATCTTTTTTTAGCATTAAGTTGACCTTTATTTAATTTACCTGCTGATGTTCCTTGTATTACATCTAACATATCTTGTCTTGTTTGTCTTAATCCAGATTGAAAAGCAATATCACGACTAAATTGAGTTACTTGAGTTAACATTATAAGTCTAAAAAATTTATCAGTTATTCTTCTATTAACATCTATACCTGATATGTTACCAAGACGTTCAGCAAGAGCACCATCATATAATTGTAAAATACTTTTAGCTGCTTCTTCAGATTTACTTAAAGATAATTTAGGAAAAAAACTTCTAAATGCTTGTCTTGATGCATTTTCTGTAGCCTTTAAAGTTCCATATAAAGCATTTGTAGGTCCTACTCTACTTAAAACAATAAAAGGTTCTGTTAATGCAGTTAATGCAGATAAAGGAAGAGTAAGCATATATTGATATGTTAAAAAATTTCTTTGTGCATTTTTTAAAGAATCAGACCTTATAGGACTATATTGATGTTGTATAGCATTAAATATATCTTTCATTAATTGTAATTCACCTTGAGTTATTGCTTTAGGTCCTAATGCTTTTAATTCATTATTAACAGTATCAGCTAAGTCTTTAGCTTTTAATCTAGTAACAGCTTCTACATTATATTTATCTGTAATTTTTGCTACATTAGTTTCAACTAAACCTGCATCTAATAATGCTTCAAACATAGCATCATTTAATTTTCTACCTTTTTGAAAACTAACATTTTTATCTCTTACAGGGTCTCCTGTTTCAAAAGGATTAATAGAAATAGTTGCATCTTCAGGAACATACATACCACCATTACCTTGAATATTTTCAAGTATATCATTTACTGCTGCTTCTGTCATATTAAATTTTTTCATAAGAACTCTTTTCATTTTTCTTCTTTCTCTTCTAGTTCTTACTTTAAATAATCTTGGAAAATAATTTTCAATAGGTCCTTCTCTTCCTACTTCTAGCCCTGCATTAGCAAAGTCTTGTATATATCCAGTACCTATAAAAGGAGCTATAACTTTATCAGCTAATATTTTAAAATTAGGGTCTGCTTCCATATTTAAAACATCTTGTGCTACTGCTTGGTCTACAAAAGTTTTATCTAAAACATAAGTAGGATAACCAAATTCATTAACAGAAGCTAATTTATATTTCTTTGAACTTTCTTTTAATATAGGAGAATAAGTATTTTTTAAATTAGTAAAAGCTTTTGTTAATCTATTATATTTATCTTTATTAATTCTTCCTTCTTCGAAAGCTTTATTTAATTCAGGTAAAGATTCTTGATTATCTAATATAGCTTTAGATAAACTTGTGCTATCAATTTTAATTTCAGGAGATATTATTTTACCATAAAACTCATCTCTTAATAT
>BCSF01000197.1_pt1 | contig 27962 bp, 39 predicted proteins | sample 1016431 | NCBI WGS metagenome assembly BCSF01 (sample SAMD00045685;SAMD00045686;SAMD00045687;SAMD00045688;SAMD00045689;SAMD00045690;SAMD00045691;SAMD00045692;SAMD00045684;SAMD00045690;SAMD00045691;SAMD00045692;SAMD00045684;SAMD00045685;SAMD00045686;SAMD00045687;SAMD00045688;SAMD00045689, study... | reverse complement strand
GTTCATAACCTTAATAGTTGGTTGTGAGAAATATGAAGAAATTAGTAACCCACAACTTAATCTAAATGGTAGATGGGACGTGGTCGATATTATGTCGTAATAGATAAAGTTAATTATGACAGTGAAGTCTATGTTTTAAATGAAGACAGGGCGTCTGTGAGTAATTTTTATGTTACTGAAGTATTGGAAGACGGGGATCTTCTCCTATCTCAAGATTTTGAAAGTGTTATAATTAATCGTAGGTTTGATGTATCAACAACACAATGGGAATTTGATTATTATGATTTAAGAATCACTGATGGTTTAAGTGATGAATGGATACCAATAGACTTTCCTTGTGTATACTGTACCGAACAAACTGTGATAGAAACAGACTATATGGGTGAAAAAACACGTTATACTTTTGATATAGACACTTACGGTGCAATGCCATCTAATACCTTAAAGTTAACGTCCCAAGTATTCTACACCAATATTTTAATAGGTGGTAATCAATACGATAAAGCAATCGAATCTCATTTAGAAATTACCTTACATAGATACTAAAATGATTAAAATTCATCCTTATGTTTTTGTTGGTTTAGAAACCAATACTAAAGCTCGACTAAAATCTTCTAAAAAGGTTTATGTGGATATTGAATCCATATTAAAGATAATCTCAGAAGAACAATCTGTAAGTGTTGAGGATATTTTATCCAAAACAAGACATAGAGAAGTGGTAAATGGTCGACAACTCTTTTGTTATATTATGAGAGAACGGTTTGGGTTCCCCTACGCCAAAATAGGGAGATTAATCAAACGTAATCATGCAACGATACTGCACTCAAACAGAGTCCACATGAATAATTACCAATTTGATAAAGATTATAAATCGATGTGTGATAGAGTAATTAGGAGAGTTGGTGAGATGTAATCAATACATCACCTTGTTGTAAACGAGTGTAACGTAAATAAAATTAGACCTGATAAAAGTACCCCTAATACTGCATGGTCATTTTGTGTCACTTGTGTTCTATCTTTTCTTTCCCAAGATGGTTTTGAAGACCCACAACTAAATGTGAGTAAGCATACCATAGATAAAATTGCAATTTTCCTTTTCATAATCAATCTGTTTTGTGTTTTTTAAATGGTGAGTGATATTCTACTCATCATAGATCGTACTATCTTTCTTAGAAAACATTTTAATAAATTGTCCCGCCAAAGAATTTGCTTCATCTTCGATGTCACCACCAATATCCGGTGGTTTTGGTCCGTCTAAACGACCTTGTTCAAATTGTCTATGATGAACCATCTCATGGGCTATACTTCTCATTACATCAACAATATGTCTATTCTTAGCGTTTACTTTTATTACTTTTTCGGGTTTTGAGTAATTGTAATGTGCTGTCGTTTTAAGATCACCCCTACCATTTAATAATTTTATTGTAGGGGTAAGTTTTAAGCCCAATTCATCTTTAACGAATTTGACAAACTCCACAATTCTTTCTTTATCCTTTTCTTCTAAGAAACTCATACTAATAAATATATCTATTCGACAATAATATTAGTTTCTTTTAAAATTAGGTCTTTGGTGGATAATGATAATATAAATTGACCTTTAGGTAATGACTTGGTGTAAATGGTTTTTGTATTTAATCCCACTGTCGGAGTGAATAGTTCTTTAGTTATTACTGAATTGTTTATGTGAGATATAACTAACATATGTTCATCAGTAGATGATACTTCAAATGAGAACTCTTGACCATCAACAACGTTAGAGACAGACTCCTCAAATATCATTTCATATTGTGGATATGGTTCAACAACCATCAACTCATCAGGTTGACAGGATACCACAATTAATAACACAAATAATAATATCTTTTTCATTTTATGATCATGTTTATTGTTTTAGCATTATTATTAACTGCCTCCGATTTTTTAACCGATACTAACCCTAATGTTGAATCGAAAGATTGTATTGGTTTAAAATAAATTTTATACTGAACCCCACCATTTAGGTTTATAGATCCATCTACCGATATAGACCCTATCTTTATATACGAAGTTCTCTTAACATCAAAACTATTCATAGTTGTGTTAGTCTCTAACCTATCATATTCTACTCTTTCATTATCAAACCCAATCCTAAATTCAGAACCAACTAAATTAAAATTATTTTCAGGCAAATCCAAAGTAATGATTATATGTTCTTCAGTTTTTTCAATATCTAAATCAACTTCTAATGAAGTATTACTTTGTTTCGATAATGATAATCTTGCTGCCGATGTTGTTTGTGTTGTTTGAGGAGCAGAGTGTGAAAGATTTACATCACCTAAAAATGAAACTTTATATTCTAAGGTTTGTATCGTATCTATAACACTAAAGGTAAAACTTGTTGATGGGGATCTGTTCGGTTGTGTTTTCCAATTAGAAGTTGTGGTATCGTCATATTCTGATTTAGGGACTATTCTCATTATCTCAGATAAGTAACCATTGAAAGGTGTATCATTACCTTGTAAAAAGTTTAGACCAATTTGAGTGTCTTGAAAGTCAAAGTTACCGTCTTGATTTACATCTGAATTTTGTAGTTGAACTCCACTTAAATCTCCTTTGTACCCGCCACCGAGACCACCACCCGCCAATTCATTAAATCCTGCAACTACATCTGAAACTGTAATATAATCATCCATAAATTCTTCTGCCGTCCATTGTTCAATGTTTGTAGATGGGTTCATAAACGATACTTTATGTCCTTTATACACCTCAACATCTTCAAATGAAAACTCTGCTCTCATTCCATAGAATCCATTTGCATCTCTGATATAAGTTGAAGAGGATGAGTTAGTAAAATCAAATTGAGTATCGGTATAGATGTAATAGTTTGCCCAATAGGCATCATCTGACATATAAGTTATATCTCCATCCCACAGATCAAATAGTTGTAGTTTCTTCAAATCAGTAAAAGTAAATCCACTTGGGAATTCTCTTTTATCTATACCAACTCTATATCTTTTATTTGTAGAATCATAATCATAAACCACACACCATTCAACCGAACCACCAGTTGTTGTTGCTTTCTTACCATCTGCTATTTTAACTAAGTTAAGGTAATCGGTAATATCTTTACTCCCATCATCATCTAAATAATACGATGAGTTCATTGTAGATGTATTTAACCATTCAGTTCCATTTTGTGTAGAAGTTCCATCATAATATACTCTGAATCTATATTGTTCTGGCGCCAATTGAGAATGAAATTCTAAATCTAAATCAACTTCAGGGTCTGTTGAACTACTTCCACCACTTGGGTCTATATTTGTCCAAGTTCCAAATTGATGGTTAGTACTAATTTGATTATATATTGGAGAACTTCCATTTGCTGGTATTGAATAATAAAACCTATAATATGCTCCACCACCATATTCTTGGTATCTAAATTCAAATTCATACCACTTAGTATTATCTAAAGTTGCAGTACCATATACCCAAGAACAACAACCCCATTGATATGTCATTGTTTGCCAAGTAGTAGTTCCTACTTCTCTATATCGAGTTTCAGAAGAATCATCCGCAACTGTTCTAAATCTGTAAGTCCCACTTTTATTTGGTTTGAACCAACCAGAATAAACTACCGCATAAAAATCATTTCCCCAACGAGATGGTAACCCACCCGCTAAACCAGTTGAACCATAAGGTGATACTTCCCCACTATGAGTTAGGGTTGTGCCAGGTTGGTTTGTGTCAACCATTGCATCAAACTCTGCAGTTGAATTTGCTCCACCACTATATGATACTCCATTGTAAGTTGAGGATGAACCACTTCCATAGTGAGTTTTGTAGGATTTATAATTTATATATCCTTCACCACTTTGTCCAAATACTAAAGATGGTAATAACAATAATATGTAAAAAAGTTTTTTCATTAAAAATTACTCTTTGGTTTATCTAATCTGAAATATATTGTCCCACCTATGTAGGGTCTTAATTTACTTACACCTGTTTCTCTGTCTAATAAATCATTCCTAAACCCCACATCTAAACTAAACATCTTATCACTTTTAAATTTATGTAAGATTTGTACATTCGCACCACTGAAATAGTTCTCTAAATCATACTGATACGCAAATCCCGCATACCACTTCGATTCAGGTAATATATACCTATCAACAATTGTTTCATATGGTTTATCAACGTATACGGTTTTAATTGTCTCTATTGGTTTCTCAATTTCTTTTATTATCTCTATAGTTACAGTATCTGTTTTTGTTTCAGTTATATATTTTGGGACATAAACTTTTTTCTCAATGAGTTTTTCAATATAGATACTATCAATTACTCTTTGGACCACCTCTATTTCCTTTATTTTTTCGACTTCAACCTCTTTAATTATGGGGTTATATAATTGATATATGATCCCACAAATCAAAATCGATATTGATATTATTTTAAAATCTATTTTTTTCATTTTTTTTATTTATTAATTTTTATAGTGGTATTTTGGATCCGATCATAAATGAATTCATTAATGGTACGTATTCGTTACTACTATATATTATTGTCCATCCCACATTAAATGAAAACCTATCTGTTAGTTGGACCGTAAACGAGTTTGCCAATATTCCTATAAAATCCTTACTTACGGACCCAAAAGGATCAAAATCGTCTGTTTTTTGTGTGTAGGATAACGGGTTTTGAGCCATAATCAATGCGGGTGTATAGACTATTCTATTAGTGACTTGGACCATATTAGTGTATAATATATTATATCCTAAAGACGCCATGTTCGGCATAGATTCACCAAAACTATCTTTTCCAAACATATATGAATAGTTTATTCCCAACCCTACTGTACCCCATTTACCTAATGGTTTCATTCTACTTAAAGACCCCGACAATGCATTCATCTTATAATTTCTCATATATGAAAGAGATAAACCGTCAACCCAACTTACTTGGTAATTGTCATTAAATGAAACTTTAGATCTATTTAATTATAATCCCGCCTGTTTAAGATTATCCCATACCATTAGGTTTGCACTATTAGTAACATCACCGTATATTGATGATTGTGATGCTCCTATATTTAATACGGCATTATAACTTAAAGTTAAAGTTTGCATTGTAAGAAGATCAGCCTTAAGTTGTATCGGCATAAACCTTTTCTCTTTTTTTTCTTCCTCCTCTTCTTCTTCTTCATCTTTTTTGTCTTCTTCTTTTTCTTCCTCATCTTCTTCTTTTTCTTCTTCCTCATCTTTTTCTTCCTCCTCATCTTTTTCCTCTTCTTTTTCTTCCTCCTTTTCCTCTTCTTTTTCTTCCTCCTTTTCCTCTTCCTTACTCTCTTCTTTTTCTTCTTCTTTTACTTCTTCATCCTCGTCTCCCCCAGAATCTTCTTCGCCATCCGATCCATCTCCAGAATCCCCTTCATCGTCGCTATTCTCCGATCCCTCTGAACCTTCTCCTTCATCTCCTGAACCGTCATCTGACTCTCCTGAACCTTCACCTTCATTTCCTGTATCACCATCCGAACCCTCTCCTTCGTCTCCTCCCGACGAATCAGACGATCCCGACGAGTCTGAAGAGTTATCTTCATTGCCTCCCGATCCTGACGAATTATCTGATTCATTAGATCCGGAAGAGTCGTTACCAGTTGAACCTGAATCATTACCGCTCGAACCTGAAGAATCAGAACCTGAACTATTAGACGAATTAGAGGAATTAGAACCCGAAGAACCATTCGAACCCGATGTATTACCGCTTGAATTATTTCCATTATTTCCTGTATTACCTGTTGATGTGGTGTTTGTTTGGTTAGTTGCGTTGGTCGCGTTGGTCGCGTTGGTTGCTGTTTGTTGTGCTTGTGTAGTCTGTTGTTGTGTCTGTGAACATGGTGATAATGCTTGCCACCAAGCATATTTTTGTGTCAACCATGACTGTAATGTACCATTGGTGTATTCTTGGTAAGTAAATGATCTAACTTCATTATAGAATGAGACCAATGCCTGACCATTAACGAAGTTTGCAGTCACCACTTGAACCTCACCAGTACATCTATCTACAAATGTTTGTGTGAACGTCTGACTATAACTTGTTGTTATGAAAGAAAATAATAATAATATTGATAAGAGTAATCGCACATTAATTTTCAAATATTCCTCGTCTTATCATTCTCGCAACAATCCTTGCTGATGCCGTTTCTAACGCCTTTCTTGTTGTAACACCTATTGAGGATTGTCTAAAGTCGATATCTTCTAAATCACTTAGTAAACCGTCTGTTGTCTTTACTGTCTTAGCTTCACCTAAACCACTTCCCACGAAATATGTTCCTGTAGTGGCGTTTGTAAAACGGACTTGTAAACCTAACCTTGTTATTTGTGTTTGTGTTACACCTTCTTTTAATGCGATAACTTCATCCTCGGAAACCGAAAAATCATATATTTCAATAGTAACAAAGTATTCTGCTAATTTTATTTTACCAAAACCATATACTTCATTTTCTGAAACACCCACCTTTGATGCTTTCCATTGAGTCTTCATTCTTTCTTTAATGTCATTCTTCTCTTCCACAAATTGGAATCTGTTCGTCCAATCCAAATACTCGATCACCATATTGGTGACACCTAAACCAATCCTCGCATCCTTAAGTTCTGGCCACATCTCGTAAACCTCGTCTGAAGCGGATATCTTAAGTAATGCAATTGGTATCATGTCACCCCAATAATCCGAAACATCATCAATAGATTTTCTTTTTTCAAAATCCGCTTGATAAGTCTCTGATTTAATGGTGCCTATTTTTTGTGAAAAAGTGGTTTGTGTAAAAAATACACATACCACAATTAAAAATAATTTTTTCATATGTTTAGTTTTTATGTTCTAATTAACCCAACGTATCGAAAACTCCAAACGTCGCATTCTGTACGTCAGCCTCACCACTAATAATCCCATATATTAGAGTACCCATACCGAGTACAAATAAGGATAACAAACCAGCTAGCCATATCTTCAGAATTATATCAAGTACAATATACTCTGACATCTTTTCTTTAAAAATTTCTACAATAACCATATCTATATTTTAATGTGTATCTTTTATGTTTTTTGGTAATCTCCATCCATGTATTCTTGATTGCCAAGCATACCATCCAGCCAAACCAAAAAACTGTATTAACCATGCTAAAGGGTATCTTTCATCTACTTGAAAATTATCCGAGAAGATGATCCAAAATGCGTTTAAATAGACAATCATAAATAAGAATCCTATTGGTTGTCCCCACATTTTCCACCATTGATTAAATCGTTTCATAAGTTTTAATTTTTACTTCATTTATTATTACCAATCCACATCCTCCTTTTTTGGTTTTGGTGGAGTTGGTTTTACATATATCTTTTTAACTACAGTATCTTTCTTTGCTTCAGGTATGTTAACCACAATTGTGGGTCCCTCTACATTAACTGATTGATTCTGAGTATTTTCTTTTATTATCTCTGTTTGTGTTTCTTCATCACCACCAATACCTGCGATTGATTTAACTTCATCGACAAACAAAGTTCCAAGGGTTGTTATTACAATACCGATTCCCGCAATTATTTGGTTTTTTATTTGTGAAAAGAAACCTTCTTTTTTTTCTGACATTTTATTTTTTTTAATTTACTGAAAACGATTCACTACCCAATACGTTATGAAATTCATCTGTCAATTGGATCATGTAACCACTTTTATCTAAACTTGCGACATAGACCTTAAGAATGTTGTCCCCCTCACCGGCGGTTATCATTTCTTGGGATATTAATTCATTATTAATACCATGTCTTATTTTAATCCTGTATTTACCATCTAATGGTAATTTAACATTCATTGCAACTCTATCACTAACAACGGTGTTCTCTAATTTTATACCCATTAAACCGTCTATTTTAAGACTTTCAGGTGCTTCCTGATTAGGGTATTGTGTGATTAAATCGTCATCTTGGTAACAACCTACCAATACGAGTAAACTAAGTGTTATTAAAAATTTTTTCATTTTGTTTTTATTCTATTATAAAGTTTATTTGTGTTCCATCCGCTTTCACACCTTCCTTAACTCTAAATGAAATTAATCCTGATGTATTTTCTATTGCTTCTAACGGAGTGAATATTAATTTATATGGTGTTCCTTGTTTTACGGTAGCGTCAAAATTTTGGTCAAAAGAACCTACTCGTATTTTACCTTCCTCTACCATATTGGTGAAATTTGTCATAGTATTACCTGTATCAAAAATCACGTCGTTTAAGGATAATACATTAGGGTCGTACACAATATTAAACTGTGACCCAACCATACCTTCAACTTCTGAGTTTATAGAAAAGACAACTAAACCGTCTGAATTTATTTCTGAACTAAGGTCTATGTTTGCATTTTCAGGATTAGTAAACTTAGATCCCGCAGCCATACTCATTCTCGCTTGTGACGATTGTGCTGATGTTGATTTTTCACCACTTGATACTGTTGGTTCCCATGAGTGAGAGAAGTTTACGTCACCCCTTAAACCATGAGCCAAATCAATAGTCTTAGAATTTTGATCACTATCTGTTGGTGTAAACGATTTGGAGAAACCTAATGTACTATTAACATAAGAACCATATGTTTCTTCAATACCACTATAATCTTCAGTTTGTCCTTCTTTAGTTATTTTATTACTGTTACCACTATTAACACCTTGTAAATAAGCTAGTATTTCATATGAATCTTGAAAATCTACCCCATCGTCACCTACAACGTCAGCCATTAAGTCTTGAATATGATAGTCAAACGTAGTGGATCCCCCGCTAGGTCCCGAACCTGCACCTATCGCTTCAGCAAAGACTAATGCAAGGTCTGAAACAGTCACTACTTCACTTAGGTAAGTAGCATCTTCTGTTAGGTTTGCTTGTGCGGTGTATGTGACATCATTCTCTAACACCCCTGAAGATACAATACCTTGACCACTTTCATCAAAAGTGCCCGTAGTGACACTTTCTCCGTTCGAATTAAAAATTGTATATGAGTAGTCGGTATAATTATCTGTATTTGGAGTTTTAAGGTTAATTGTAAATGACCCTGCGTCACCACCTTCGATACCCGATAGTGATTGAGTTGAGGGTGATTTAGTTGCCCCTATCTGAGTACCGTCAGATTCTTTATAATTAGCCCAGTTAACTTTTATAATGTCGTTATAATTGTCATAACCACTATTAAATTTATCCTTTATTCTAAATTCGTATTTGACAAACTCCGCTCCGTCAGTATATGCCGACGTAGTTTGTACGGTGATTCTCTCAATACTCCAATCCGCCGACGCAGTGTAGGAATTACTACCCGCTTCGTCTCTCCACCATAAGTATTGTACGTCCATATCATCCTCATCTGAATTAGATTTAGGTACAAATTCATATCCCGTCCAATTATTTCTTGAATATAACGCTCCTGTTGGTGCTTGACTGGTTGACGATATATACGTTAATAATTTGTTGTTGTATTCAAAATCAAATTGTGCAAGGGTAAGGTCCTCACCATCTCCTTTAAAATATTGAAATTTCATTGTTAAAGTATCACCAACTTGTGATACTGTATACACAGGACTGTAGTTTATTGAAGACTCTGTCTGTGAATAAGAACTAAGTGTAATAAGTACACTAACTAATAATGTTAAAATTTTTTTCATTTTATAATAAATCTTTAATTATGCTTTCGCAAACTTTTTTTAATGCAATTGATGCGGTTTGTTGATTGAACGTTCCGTCAGAAGCGACAATTAACGTTGAAGTTGATATTGTCTTAGACTCTCCTTTTTGTACGGTTCGTTTTTTTACTTTACCATCGACTACAAGTTCACCTTGCGCAATGATTTGTGTAAGAGATACGTCTTTGTGATAAAAACCTATACTCTTACCAATATTCTTTACATCGAAATAAACTAACCTCACATTTATTTGAGTATTAGATCTATCCGATAAATCATAATCTAAATCTAAAAGGATTTCTTCAAGGATATTCTTAACACCAATGGTTAAATTGCGGTTACCAGCCATCTGACCCATTCGGATCTCGTTGGTAACCTTTCCTACTTTGATCAAGTTGTCTTGTTGCTCCTCACCAGGGAATGTGATGAGGAGAATACTAAGGATAAATATCTTGGCGAAGTTTAGTATCCCTACTTACATGTCACATCCTTTATTTTTAAAGATTTCGTTGAAAGTTCGAAAACCGCGGAAATCCATTTATTCGTTTAACAACAATTTGTTGTACTACTATAAATAGTTTTTTAGTATAAAAGACCTAACAAAAACGCATTTTTTTTTACTTAACTAATAAAATTAAGATTTAGGGTATTAGGAGATGGAAAAATTTTTAAAAAAAACCTTCCGATGGTAACGTATTTTCCTCAAAATACGACTCTAATATCTCCAAGATAGAATCAAAATCTATTTCCATAATATCCTCCTCTTCAAGTATTATCGGGGAATATAATTTCACTTGGTCTAATGGGAGTTCTACATTTAAATAATCTCCATCAGGTTCTGCGGTAAAAGTTACCTCTAGAATTTGTTCTGTTTCGTTGTAATATGATTCAATAATTTCCATAAATTATAGTATAAACAACTATAATTATTAGAAACTTTAGGAAAGTCTACCGTGGACCTTTACAGGGTCTATATGTTTTCCACCACTTAATACCTCATAATGTAGGTGAGCACCCATAGAATTACCTTTAAAGGGGTCGTTACTCGCACCACCACTTAATCCTATTTGTTGTCCTTTAGAAACCTCATCTCCTTTTTTTACGTCCCACCGTTTCAAGTGACAATACTTAGTTGAATAATTTTTGTGTTGTATTTTAACAAAACCACCACACGCATTTGGTGAAGTGTCTCTCGCCGCCTTTACTTTTCCATTTGCAACTGCGTATACGGGTGTTCCAGATGGTACACCTAAATCACAACCCTTGTGGTTCTTACTTGCCTTTCCACCAATATTCCTTGGACCAAACCCACTTGTTAATCGTGCCCCATTTACCGGCCATATATCTATCATATCAAAATTTTCGGGTGGAAGACCCTGATAGTCAAAATTAGGGTTAAAACCACCACCCATGTAATCTCCTACATCAGAAGTTGATAAGTCCTTACCGTACGCGTCTAAAAATTTAACTAACATATTCTCGTTCAACGTAACATTAAACTCAGATTGGAATATATTTATAAGTTGAGACTCTTTTAGTATAAATTTCATATTAATAAATATACAATTATCTATTAAATGTGTACATTTTAATATGTTAAACTGGAAGAAAATAAAAAATACGTATCCCACGTCGTTTGAAAAATTTGTTGATACAATGTTTCCTTACGTCGGTGTGTTAAGTGTGTCGACATTAGATCTCTTCGAATCTAAGAGATTATACTATTTTTTTGATAAGTATAATATCTACTTAACAATAGAGAGAATAGGTCACAATCAATGGTTATACACTATATCGTTGGGGGATGGATCGGTTGTATGTCCGAGACAATCTTCAATGCAAACAAGAGATGAGGTGGAGATTGAGGGATTTACGGAATGTTTTAAAATTCTCGATAAAAGTATTATCTATTAAACGTGTTCAAATGGACATATCGATAAATTTTCTTCTACAAACCACAAGGGTACTCCATGTCGGTAATTACAACGACGAAGAATTAGAGATGATTTATAATTTTATTTCTAAGGTTGACAAAACAATACTATTTCATTATCTTTCTTCTAAGACAATACTTTCTTATGACTCTGATTTGGAATTGTGTCTAGAGGTAGTAAACACATTAATAAGTATTTATGAAGATAAGGAGGAGTACGAAAAATGTGTTACCCTAACCAATAAGAAAGATAAAATAATAAACATATTAAATACTTAAATTATGGCAGGAATGTTCGGAATGTCGGAAGACGAAAGAAAAAAAATTCTAAATCAACACAAAGATGCTACTAAAGACCATCATGTTAAGAAACAAGAATTAAAGAAAGGTATACAAGTACCTAAAGAAGAAAAATCCTCTAAATAAGAGGATTTTTTTTTACTCCGTTATTTCAAATTTACCAAAGTACGTTCTCCACGTACATTCTATTAAGTGGTAGTTCTGTTTATTTCTAACATAAGATATATCAAATATCTTTTCGTCACTACCAATATATTCACCATTAAGTGATTCTTCAATGGTAGTGTGGATCTCATTCACCAACCAATCAATCATATGTGATGGTGATAAAAAGGCAGTACCTTGTATATTTCGTACTTGTGATAGAGAAATCCATTCTTTTTGATCTTCATCAATATTAAAATCTTTGTTATGACTAAAGAATGTGAGTTTTGTATTATCTAATTCATTTATTTTATTAATACATGGCCATTTTGTGTTTTCATACTTAGACATCTCGTCTCTTAATCCTCCAGCGTCGGCCCATATTACCATATCATTATTGAAATACTTCTTATCTACCGCGTCCTTTAACCAAAAAACCTTATTAAACATTATTATGTTATAAAGTGGTTTAGACATTTCAGGTACATCAGGAAAAGACACCTTACTTTTAAATGTATCAGAGTACATAAGTTTCTCTAAACGATCATTATATCGTTTGTGTGCCTCCAATTCTTCCAATTCTTGATTTACTATAACCGTTTTTTCCATTTCAGGATCAAACTTTCTTCTATATTCTATAATTTCGTCGTTAAATCTTTCTTGTGTGTATATCACAATTTCACTATCGAGTGATAGTGTTCTCCAAAACCAATGCATATAACCACCATATGATTGTGTAAATTTTTCCCATTTGTCCCTACCAATATCGTAAAGTGCCGTGACAATAACAGGGTTTTTAATTTCTATATTCATATATTATATTTTTTTATATCCAAGACCATGTGGTCCTTATGTTCTTATGTAATAAATTAACTTTATCGACATCGTAATAATCAGAAGTATCATCAGATTTTATGAGTGACGATATTTTCATCCCTTTCTCATTTAACACCGTAGGAACAAATCCTTCAGAATAACCATTATATCCTTCATTATTTATTTTCAATAATTCTTCCATTGCTTGTTTAGAGTACCTTACAACAGGAAAGAATGAACCAAACATATCATTACAATTACTTGGTAATTCATCTCCATGGCCAGGAAATCTATTAAACCAACCCTCACCACTGTGAGTGTTGTGATCAACTTTGGGGACGTTTATTTGAGATTCTACTTTAGGGTGTTTAAATACGAAATAAGATATGAAATCATCATCCACATTTTCAAACCCCTTAAAGAATTCTACCCAATCATCCGACCTAACATCGTCATCAAAAAACCAATAATAATCGTAGTTTGGGTTTAGAATATAATAGTTTAACATTCTAAAATGTGCATAAAACCAAATTACATTCCTGTTCCCTTGGGAATTCCAATAATGTAATTTACTTACATCTTTAGTAAAGTTTAGGTTTTTTCTTATATCTTCCTCTGTATACGTAAATCCCACATCAAAAGAAGGATCTCTCGTTACATCTGAAATCCATTCAAGTTTAAATCCTGTTTCTTTAAAGTTATCCCAATGACCAACATAATGGTTATAAGTATTGGGCATAGTACATACACAATAAGAATTATTCATATGGTTTTAAAAGTATTTCGTGCCACTCAGGTATCCTATTAAATTGGTGAGCTATGTCGTATCTTAATCCTTCATGAGTACATACCACCCCATCTACCATTTTAGGGATTCCTCCGTATCTATTAGTTATGTTTCCACCCATACCCCATCCATGTAAGTATTCGGTAGGTCCTGAAGATGCGCAATGCATTGCCCATCCGTCATTTAAGTTAAAAATTTTAATTCTGTCGATTTCGTTTTTAGCGACAAGTATTATTAGTGCCGCCTGATCCCTAATATTATGTTTAGTATCAGAATTTATACACATATAATACATTCTTTCTAAGATAGGGATTAGAGATTCTCTCTTACCTCCCATTACACCTGAACAAACAATTTCCGTATCAAGACAATATTTTACCTCTTCAGGAAAACATTTGTTAAGAACATCTCTATTCCAAGGTTCCTCATTAATTGTAACACCCTCACCACTTATGAAAAAATCATAATTATTTGTATCAAACTTATCAAATGGGTTCGATTGGAATATTACATCAAAAACATCCGTAACCATGAATAAATCTATATCACTTTCTTTTAGGTAGTTTGCGGTGTGAATCAACCTGAGGTTATTTATATACCATTGATCAATCTCCTCATCAATGACACTATACGATATTCCTAATTCGTTGACTGATTTTATGTCGTCCTCAGTTGCGTTTGCTACCAATAAAACTACTTCACCATCGGGTACGTATTTTTTAAAACTCTCGGACCATATTCTTATTTTTTCTTTATGTTCTGTAATCTTATTAGATATACCAATTAATCCTTTTTTCATATTTTTATTTTCTACAATTATTAAGGCTCAATTCTAACTTATCATTAAAATTCATTATTGTTGGCCACAAATACTCTATTAAATAGTTTGTTTGATTTATGACAGAATTCTTATCATAACTATCCATTATGTTTTTATAGATTTCTATTGGTGTGGACCGAATTAGTTTACTTGAAACGATAGACTGAGCGGAGTTGATGAATTTTATGGGTTCTTTGACTTCGATACCTACCCTTTTTGCATAATTCATTGTTTGTCTAAGAATATTTTCACCATCTCTTTCATAAGTTTTACCTAAAGGACAAAACTCACTTAACCCATCAAACCCATTTACTTTATTCAAAAATTCTCCACAATGAAAAAATGGATCGTCTTGACTAAAACAAACATAATCAGGTAAATTGTCATAATTGTCTATTATATATTTTATGTACGCGATTGTGTCAAATCCATAATTAGGTATATTAAAATCATATTCACCCTTATTTTTGGGGTTCTTGTTATAAATAATATATGGGTGTTTAAGTTGGTCAACCCAACCTAAACCCTCTTTAAAATGACATATTACGACAACTAAATCAACCATTATAAAGTACCCTCTAACTTTTCACACCACCCTTTAGATTCTGAATGTGGCCATACAATCCATTTTCGAGGTTGTCTTACGGTCTCAAACTCTTTCCATATATCAAACATGTCATTAGACCCGTTGATATAATTTTCAACCTTAGTTTTATCTAAGTCCTCTCTATGTATTGGTTCACCTTTTTCATCTTCAAAAATCACAGCCCAAAATGTATAATCTTTTTCTGGTACAGACCCCCTATTAATATTAATACAATGTTTAAACGATCTCGTCCAAGATGATTCATATTCTTCACCATATAGAGGTGGGTTGGGTGCAAAATTATTTTTCTTCGTATACTCTTGTACGGATCTCTTTTTGAAATTAACACCAGCGTATCTTTCATAATCCTCTAATGTTCGTTCAGTACCGAAATCATAAATTCCAAAATCTATATCTTTTTCTAAACCATCCATTTCGAACAATTTTCTATTTCGTAAATGTGAGTTTGAGTTTTTATCTCCCCAAGTTTTATCATCATCCCATTGTTTAGTTCTACCCTTACGTGTGTATTCGTGCCACGCAATTATTTTATGTGGGTGAAATAAATCATATCCATGAGTAAATGCCCTCACCGCAATACTAATTTCCTCACCATGAAAATAGTATTCAGGATCATGGGGAACTTCTTTAACAAAACTACCCAAACTAAACGCAAAGTGTGCGGAATAAAATCTCGCAGGTATTGGTTCTGTCATTTTCTGCCAACCAGGTATTGTCGCGGGTAAAAAGAAGACCGCCCCTTCAGGTATAAATCTATCAAAGTTCATCAACCATGGCACATTAACACGACCCTCAGGATCATTTTCAGGATTATAAGAAGATATATAAGAAGTAATTAGAGGTTTTTTATGACCTTTCTTTTGAAGACCTTTTAACATACTGATTAATTCAGTATCCCAACCTTCAATAAATCTATGGTGAGAATCTAATTGGAGTGTATACTCTTCGTTAGTGTATTCTTGTTGTAAGGTATTTCTCGCCCAGCACGCACCTTTAGATTCTTTGTAATTAACATCTACAATTTTAAATCTTTTATCATCTTTATACTTGTCTAGATTATCCCACTCATCTTCGTCTGAGTGTTGCCAACATAACCCAAACACTAAATTTTCGGGTTTGTCCGCCTTATCAATACAATCGTCAAGAGTGTTTAATAACTCAGGATCCCTGTAAGATGCAATTTGAATAAATATTTTTCCATTTTTAGCCATAATTTGAATTACTTGTTTTAAATAAAAGATAGTAAATTTTCACCAATTAATAAAGTCTAAATTGGGGGGTTGATTCAAAAATTATTTTTCTGTATCTTATAAGTATGACACTCAGTAAAACATACGACGCACCTAAAGTAGTCCTACACCATGTAGAGAATATTTTGGAGGGTTTAAGAGAATCATTTTTCTTCGACGATTACAAAATAGGGGAAGAATATGCAACTAAACTACTCATAGGGTTGGTGACCGAAAAGTATGTTGAAACACCCACACTTGAATTAGATTTCTTTTGGAGTGAAGAAGAATTCGACTTTATTCTAAAAAGAATAATAACAGGATCTATTATGTACCAATTAAAAAACGAAGGTATTATGGGGTCCTATGAAGATGATAACACTGACGAACAGTTTTTCTTAACTAAGAAAGGTAAAGAGATTGCCAAAAAATTAAAAAACTAAAAATTCTTAAACATGTTGTACGATTTTAATGATATACTGATTCAGCCTGCGCCAACTACATCTGTGAGATCAAGATCACAGGTAACACCCTTTTACGATCAAGACAAATTACCTTTGATGACAGCACCTATGGATACCGTTGTTGATGAGAAAAACCATCATTACTTCAGTAATTTAGGTATAACGGTGGTTTTACCCCGCATTAAGAATCCTGATGATACTCATATTAGTGATGAACATTTTTTATCCTATAGTCTGACCGAATTTGATAGTATATTCTTAAATAAGAATTTTAAAATTCCTAAAGGTAAGGTCGTGTATGCACTCATTGACGTGGCTAATGGTCATATGTCAGACTTACTGAGTTCGTGTCGTACAGCAAAAACGAAACATCAAAACAGGTTAAAGTTGATGGTGGGTAATGTTGCAAATCCCGATACTTTTTACCACTACTGTCTTGCAGGTGCAGATTATGTGAGGATTGGTATTGGAAATGGTGGAGGATGTTTAACAACCGTCCAAACAGGTGTTGGTTACCCAATGGCATCTTTAATTTATGAATGTAATAAGATTAAAAAGAGAAATAAACATCTTGACTGTAAAATAGTTGCTGATGGTGGATTCAAAACATATGCGGATATTATTAAAGCACTTGCATTGGGTGCCGATTACGTAATGTTAGGTTCCATGTTTAATAAGTCACTCGAAAGTTGTGGTGAAACAACAAAAGAAGATGAACGTATCGATCAATATAGTGAATTTGCAAAAGAATGTTTTAACTCAAATATTCCACTATATAAAGTATTCAGGGGTATGAGTACTAAAGAAGTACAAAAATCTTTAGGTAAGGACAATTTAAAAACATCGGAAGGTATAGTTAGACAACATAAGGTTGAATATACGTTAGAAGGTTGGGTTGATAATTTCATATCGTATTTAAGGTCCGCTATGAGTTATACAGACAAAAAAATACTCCCCCGTTTTATCGGAGGAGTAGTTACAAATGTAATAAGTCAAAACTCTTTTAAAAGATTTGACAAATAGTTACCCAATATTAAAACCTTTGTCATCTGCAGTAAAGTCTTTATCTCTATGCATTCCGTCTTTAATGTATGATCTAATCAATTTAGATACTGTCATCTCTTTTTTATCCGCAACTTTTTCAATTTCTTTGAAGTACGCAGGTACAATCCTAAATGACAGCATTTGTATTAACTGTTGATTCTTAGGTTTTTGAGTACCTTCTGGTTTTTTAGATTTCTCTTCTTTTGATTTTTTAGATGCCATAACTCTGTAGTTTTATTATAAATATTTGATATTACAACTTTTTTTATGTATATTTTATATAAACTATAAATAGACAAAATTATGACAAAAACCGATTTAGATACTAACGAACAATTGATTACAAAAGTTGTAACATCAGATGTTGTTGCCGAAGTTGAGAGTAATTATCCTCAGACCACTAACAGATTTAAAGAACTCATGCAAGAACAGTATGAACTTTTTTGTTTGAAACAATCCAACTATGGTCCCGATAATATTTCTTTAGGTACCACTTTAGAAAAAAAAGAAGATAGAAAAATGTCACAAATGGGCTTGTGGTTTAGAATGAATGATAAAATACAAAGACTCAAACAATTAGTCTTATTAGGAAGTAAGGATAATGTAGGTGAATCAGTAAAAGACACATACCAAGACTTGTCCGTATATGGTATTATCTGTCAAATTGTGTCTGAAGGAAAATGGGGTAAATAATAGTTTTACCTAACCATAACCAGAATTGCGGGATATTTATTAATAAACGAGGAAATTATGGGAATAAATGTAGATATCAATCATCCGTCATTCGTACAACTTATCGATAAGATCAGCAATAAAGTCAGTCAGACAATTGATGTTAAAAGATATTTTAGTTTAACGGAAGATAAGAAAAGAGGTTTATCTTATGTAGCACTTAAGGTGGTAAATAACGCTATTGGTGGTAAGATTAAAATAACCGAAAATGAATTACTTAGTTTAATTACTATATTATGGAAAAAGAATGAAGAGTCAGAGAATTATGAAATGGCTGCAATCTTTAAACATATTATGGAAAACTTTAGTAGTATCTACAATTCCGTAAAACCTAAAAAGAGAACTAGAAAAATTCAGGTTAAGTAATATCTTCCCACTCAATACATTCTATTAGGTCACAAAAAACATATGTATTATCTCTGTTAGATTTGAATACATGGTCTACCCCTAACCATTCTTTTACCCCCAAAACATCTTTAATTTTGTCTTGGGGGTATTTTGCATGGACTAAATAAAGTTCATCGTTGATATATTCACATTTCCTTCTATTGGAGGGGTATCTCATTAATTACTAATCAAAATCGGGTCTCTGATTAGGTATTTGAAAATCACTCCAATCCCTACCCTTTAAATTTATGTTTTCAAAATGAAAACTCCATTTATGTTCACCCGCAACAATTATTTTAGTGAATCCACTCGGAATTTGTGCACCACCTTCAACAAACTCAGGTTCATTATCAAAATGAATTGTTATACTAACATTAACCGTTTCAAATACCTTAGATAGATCCCTTTCAAATCTCTCCAATTCTTTCCATGGGCCTCTATTTAATGATTGGTGTTGTAGAGCACAATTAAGGTAATTAAACGTTTCTTTTAATGTTTGTTTATCGAAACAGTTAAACGCCGCCGCTGGTGCCATGTGTCCCTTGTCGTATACGTTCGCTTTATAATCGTTATTATCGGAGGTTTTCCAACCAGACGGTTTCCAAAAATCCATACCGTCCCTACTTATCTCTCCTGTAGGACACATAACTTTATAAGTTACCTGTAATGGTTGTTCGTAGTCTTCAGAATATACTACGGTATATAATTCTCCTTTATAGGTTTTAACCTGACCGAAAACAGATTGTGTCGCAATAAAGAGACAAATAATAAGAAGTTTGATTATTCTTTGATACATTATAATAATTTTAAAATATTGTTTACTGTGTTGTCATCCACTTTTATTTTGTGATATGGTAAATCATGTTGTACTAACGAATTTTCAATGACCTCGTCTAATATTATTGATTCTTGTAGATTTTGGTACCTTTCATTACTATTATGAATACCCTCACTTCTATCTAATACTATGTTTATATTATCATATTGATTATGAATCTCTAATAACATTTTATCGAATGTATCCCCATATAACGTTGCAGGATACTCCTGAGATCTGTACTTGTTTTTATAAGTTAACGATAGAATGATCGGTGAATCTAATATAATATAATCAACCTTACCATATGACTTAACTATACCTCTATGTTGGTTAGCTAAAACAAATAATTGATCCCTTATTGCAGAATGATTTTCGTCCCATGCTAATAGTTTAGGAAACTCATAGGGGTTATCACAACTTATATGTTGTTTCTTCAATCTATATAGTAATCCTGCAGATATTGAGGACTTACCTATACCTGGTCCCCCGAAAAGATTAATTATTCTTGTCATTAATGAAATAGTTTGATAAACATATCCATATGATAAATATGGTTTATAACAATATAAAGAAAATAAAAAGATGTGTCAACAAAAAAAGGGGGTGTTTAACCCCCTTTCTGACCAATAACTTTAATTTATTTTAGAATCTGTATTTAAGAGAAGCGTTCCAAGTACGTCCGAATCCGAACCATACCGAGTTTCTCGTATCAACACCATTCCATGTTTGTGAACTTCCGTCCGCATGAATGTTAGTGTTAGATTCTGCAATGTAGTAAGTATCAAATAAGTTGTTGATATTTACTCTGAATGAAGCATCATTTCCGAATAAGTTGAATCTGAAGGTTGAACCTAAATCAACTAATCCATAAGATGGTAACTTCAATGCACCTGCATTATCAGGTTGTGTAAACTCAGAATCGGTAATTGAGTAATCTGCAAATAGATTGTCTACAAATCTGTATCCTAAATCCACCGCTAATTTCTTACCAATTTTGTAATCAGCCTCAACGTAAGATACAAACTGTGCAGCATCTCCCACTTTAGCGTCTTTTAGATATAAAGTACCTGTACCGATAGATTGTTGTTCATCATCGAACAACTCAGCGGTAAAGTCTTTAGTATATCTCCAATCTCCGATCGAAACCATACCTTTTAACCTTAATCTGTCCGTTGGTGTCCATTGTGTCTCAATTTCAATACCGTTGTGTACTACATCAATATCTTTAAATTGTGCAAACCCGTCAACACCTTGTTGGTTAGATAAACTTCTTGTTACAAATCTATTACCCCAAGTTGTGGAGTATAAGTTTACGTTTGCTTTAAAGTTATTACTAACGAAACCATAACCCAATTCAACAGATGTAATTTCCTCATTTTGTAAATCAGGATTAACATTGTTTGCATAGTTAGGGAATACACCATCAAAGTTTGGTTGTCTTGAAATGAATCCAGCATTAAAGAACACATTATGTGAATCATTAATGTTGTAGTTAGCACCACCTTTTACATATCCACCACCAACATTTTCTGTATCTGATTCTGGATTATCAGGTTGTGCAAAGTAATCAATTCTTTGGAATGATTGGTTAGATAAACCACCTTGTAATACAGCAGAGATAGTAGAGTTGTTATATTCAACTAAACCATTAACACCTTGCCAACCAACTTTACCAATATTATAGTAAGCGATTTTAGGGCCTCTGATACCTGTATTTTGGAAAGGATTTGCATCAACTAAAGTGTTGATGATTTGTCCTGCAGAGTTATCATTACCAGTTGAGTAATAACCATCTAATCCAAGAAGGTCATTTAATACTCTGTAATGGTATCCTGTGTAGTTTCTCAAATCAACACCAATCGAAGTTTTCCAATTTCCACTCTCATATTCTAAGTTAGAGATTGCTCCAACCCAGTCATGTGAGTTCATAGATGCTCTTCTAATCAAGGCACTTCTGTTTACACCATCTTCATTGAATCCATTAGAACCAATTAACTGACCAGTATATGGTAAATCACCACTATATGGGTCTGTGTTTGATTGGTTGAATGCAACGATAGCATCGAAGTCAATAAATCCTTCTGGTGTTCTTGAACCTCTACCATTTTCTAAGTAGTGTTCAGTAAGGTCTTTTCTGAATGGTAAGATATCAGTTTCCGAGTTGTAGTAGTTTCTACCTCTTGGTCCTGTTCCTCCACCTCTACCAGCTGAACCATATAATGATGTAGCTAATTTAAGGTTAGAGTTGATATCCCAATCCCAGTTAAGAGTTGCTAATGGTTTGTTGTAGAAGTTTCTTCTTAAAGAATATTCTTCTCCATTTAATACACCACCATTAGTGTTCCATCTTCTGTCAATTCCTTCTTCACCAAAGTTTTGGTAATCTCTAATAGAAACCCAAACATCTCTTTGATGGTGCCATTGTCCAGCACCTAAGAATGAAAAGTTAACTGAGTGGTCTGAATCTTCAGGTGCATATCCTAATGCAAAGAAGTAAGTGTAACCCTCACCACTTGTATTATAGATATAACCATCACCTGCCCACTTAGAAAGTAGTACAGATGTTGCCCATCCATTATCATTTAAACCAGTTGAGTGAGCAACAGTAGTTTTAGTATAGCCATCGTTACCAACAACTTGTTGTACTGAACTACCTGCCTGAGCCTCAGCCGCTTTTGTAAAGATTGAAACTGTTCCACCTACTGATGGTACTGCCAATCTCGATGCACCTAATCCTCTTTGTAATTGGATACCACTAGCAACATCTGTTAAACCTTGCCAGTTAGACCAATAAACCCATCCATTTTCCATATCGTTAACTGGTTGCCCATTGATAAGGAAAGATGTGTTTCTTTGGTCAAATCCTCTAAGAGAGATTCTCGAATCACCATATCCACCACCTTGTTTGGTAGCGTAAACACCTGGTGTCTTGTTCATAATTTCAGGAAACTCTTGGTTACCCACTTTGAGTGCGATTTCTGATGGTGAAATAGTTGATACAGCAACAGGTGTTTCTCTCACCTTAGCAATATCAATTACACCAGAAGTTACTACAACCTCACCTAATTGATTCATATCAGGAGTTAATCCAATAATAGAATCAATACCAGCGGATACTGTAGCGGGTTCGTACCCTAAGTAAGAAACAACAAGGGTTGTTCCTTCACTAACATCAAGACTAAATGTACCATCGAAACCAGTTACAGTACCATCGGTTGTTCCTTGAACGATGACGGTTGCTCCTGGTAGAGGGTCATTAGTTTCGGTGTCTAATACTTTTCCACTAACTTGTGCAAAAGTAGTGATACTCGTTAAGAGCATCAATCCAACTAATAATAGTTTTCTCATAATAATTGTTTTAATTTAAATTAAATTAGTATAACCTGTCCATTTCTGAACGATTTTATTACTTTATAATAGATGTGGTTTTGCTTCGTTGATACCTGAATTAGTAACTTTAACATAAGGTGGATTAAAATCTTCTAATGATTTAGCACCACCATATGATAATGCAGATTTCACTCCATCAATTAATCCATTCACTATGAACTTAACTCCGCCCTTGTAGGGAATGGTAGTGGATTCTCCCTCCACATTTCTGGTCTGTTGACCATGTGTTACTTTGGTTTCTAACGAGGCTGAACCTCTATATCTTTTATAAAGACCTTTGGGTGTTTCAACAATCTGACCTGGTGCTTCATCAGTACCAGCGATTAATGAACCCAACATAACAGAACTCGCTCCAATTGCAAGAGCTTTTGATATATCACCACTTGAACGAATACCTCCATCAGCCATAACGGGTGTTTTCGCAACAGATGTAATATCTTCAATACAACTTACATTCGGTACACCGAATCCTGTCTTAACTCTTGTAGTACAAAGTGAACCCCCACCGATTCCAACTCTCAACCCATCAGCTCCCCAAGATTCCAATTCTTGAGCTGCTTCTTTCGTAGCGATGTTACCAGCGATAATATCCACTTTATTATCAAGGTTATTTTTACACCACATCAACATTTTTTCAACGTTTTTGTGATGACCATGAGCTACATCAATAACGATAATGTTACAACCACTATCTACTAAAGATTTAGCTCTATCTTTATCACCTTCACTTACTCCGATTGATGCCATAATTGGTATATGAGGAATTTCTGAATGCCAATCATCAACCATGACTCCCCATGATTCAAATTGACCTCCCCATTCTTCGGAATAAATTCTGTGATATAGTTCTTTTACAATGTTTGATTGTTCTTCTATTGAATTAAACCTATGGATACAACCAACTCCACCAAGTTTAAACATTTTATATGCCATTTCTAAACCACACACAGTATCCATCGGAGATGCTACTATTGGATTTAAAAGGCCGTATCTACGAGATACGAGAGTATGTAATTTGATTTGAGTACGAGTAGGAATATTCGAGTACTGAGGTACTAACTGAATATCATCGTATGTTAGAGAGTTTCTCATCTAATAAAACCTAAAAGTTCGTGTTCATGGAAAATAAGAAGTTCCTCATCATCTACTTTTATAGTATTTGAAGCTTCTTGTTTGGTGTAAAGTACTTTATCACCTTCTTTAATTGTCATTGGAATTGGATTTCCACTTTGTGAGAATAATCCTGTTCCTACTGAAACAACTTCACCATAAACCTTCGTTCCTCTTTTAATAGAATCGGTAAGGATTAATCCTCCTTTACTTTTCTTTTCTTCTGTTTTAGATTCTGGTCTTACCAAAACTCTGTCTCCGAGTGGTTTAAATTTACTCATCGTCATTTTTATTTATATAATTAATATTGTTTGAATTTGTTGTGTGGAAAGTTACCCTGTCTGAAGTAGCAGTTCCCCAAAGAAAATATGGGTTGTTTTGGTAACTTGAGAAATTTATTAAATAAGTTTCTTTCATCTTTCAATAAGTATTTAAGGTTTATAAAAAACAAATATTGGTTCAAATTTATACACTTTCCCGTCATATTCAACAGCGTTCTTTATACCACTTTTGGATGGGTCTAATCCAACCATTCGTGTCATCAACATTTTGAGTTTACCTTTGTACTCACATCCTAACTCATTTAGGATATCAATTGAATCTTGTTCAAGTGGATAATATAAACTTTCACCTATTTTAATATCAGCAATATTCCAAAGAATATATCTATCATTCTTTAGATATTCATAAATCGTTGTTAGAGTAGGTTTTAAGAAGTTATCTCTCCAATCTTCATACTCACCATAAGCTTTGAAAGATTGTTTTTCATCTTGTGAATATTGTTCTCTGTTAAAGTATGGTGGTGATGTAAATGATATATCTAACTTACCTTTATACTTTTGGAACTTTGGATTGTTTGAGATTAGTTCTGAACCATCTTGAAATAATTCATATGTGTTTCCTTGTGGTGTAACATCAAAGAATGTAGTTAGTTTATCCGAAAAATCATCTACACAATTATCATTATAAAACTTAGCCATGTACTCATAACGAGAAATACCTTCTTCATCTAAGAAGTTATCAGGATTAGGGTCTGTACCAACATAGTGAAACTTCTTACGAGAACTCATTGCTCCTAAGATTCTACCACCCCAACCACTTGATGAATCATAAATAGTTAAAGGTTCATCTGAATCAATGTGTTTAGTATAGTTTTCGTAAATCCACTTTGCAGTTAGTGCAGGAAAGTTTACTGCTGGTTGACCACAACTCAATCTGAATACTTGTAATATCTTAGGGAAGATACCTGAATCTTTTTCATACCAACGTATTTGATATGCATAGTTTTGTGTTGTACCTGCTTCAGATGTCCATGAAGATTCAATTCTATCTATATTAGATAACTGAGTATCTGTTAAGAAACCATCATCTTTTAGTTGTTGAACTTGTTCAGCTTTTAGATAAAGATTTTTATGTCCAATATACTCTTCATTAAAAGTACCATAGTTTTCAAGAGTTCTTGTGTTTACTTTTGAAATCCAAATACCTAAATCAGAATATTTACCATTAAATACTTTTCCATGATGTACATCTTTAATAAAATCAATTGCACCTTGTCCATTCCAAAAAGGATTCTCATCTTTCTTATCTACAATTGAACGAGACCAAGAGTACATTGAATCCCTCTTAACCGCTCGTTTCATTATATGAACAAACTTATCTTCCATTGTTGGGTCTGAAAAGTGGTCATATATAGATAATCCATTATCGGCTGATTTACCACTTGAAATCTTAGTTTTTAACATTGTAGGAAAAAACTGATTTACAACTGATGCATCTTTGTTAAAGTTTTTAATGATACCTAAAGATTCTTCATCACCACTTAAATCTTTTTCCCAATAATTTGCTGGATTAGATTTAAGTTTCTTGAAGTTCTTTATAATACCTTCTTCATTCTTACCAATAACTGGTGGAGTTCCTCTTTCATCCCATTGTTCAGTAACTTCTTTACGAAGTAGACGAGCCCATGACACAAACTCATCATCAGTCATTTCTAACAACTGATGATAAGTAGTGTTGGATTTAAACTCACTAAATCTACTTTTTTCGTAAAAGTATTTGTTACTCATTAAGATTGAATTTCTACAAGATAATAATTTGATTCATAGTTATCTACTTCAAAAGAAATATGTGCCAAACCTTGAGATGAAATCTTCAAAGTAGCATCTGTTGCCTCTTTGTTAGCAACTAAGATTTCTTTTAAGAAGTTTGCTGAGAATGAAATAGGTTCTACTTTTTCTTTTCAACAAGTACAATCAACATCAATGTTAATTCTATTTGTATTGATATTAGAATATCCTAAGATAATTTGACCAGAACCATTCTGTCCATCTTTACAAGTGAATGTAAAGTTATTCTCATCTGCCAAAGCACCTTTTGCTTTGATGAATTTTGTAATGAAGTTTGAATCTAATTTGATTTCAGTATCAAACTCTGGTAATTGTTTTAAATCAGGTACATTAGGAATAACCGATAAATCAGCCAACATATAATTTACTGATGTAGAACCATCTTTGAATTTCAAAGAAACTGGTTTACCATCAATATCATTGATTGAGAAATCAACATCGTTTCCTAATACTGATAACATTTTTGTAAGTTTGGTTGTATCATACACACCGAATGATGCATCTGTTGAATCAAACTCTTTCATAGTAACACTACCCAAAACAGATTTATCATCTGAAATGAAAGAAGTGGTTAGAGAACCTTCAGAAGATTCCCATTTTACAGATTCTACTAAACCTGCAAGGTTGTATTTGGATACAAACCTATTTAATGATTGTTTTTCCATGTTTATTAACTTAATTATAATTTATATTTGTACAAATATACGAAAAATATTTGAAACACACAAGCCTTTTCGTATTTATTTTACACACTTCCAACTGGTATCATTGGAAATTGTGGTTTTTCTTCTGGTTTATCAACTACCATACATTCGGTAGTTAAAATCATTCCAACAACTGAACTTGCATTCTGAATTGCACATCGAGTAACTTTCTTTGGGTCAATAACTCCATCAGCAAACATATCTACAAACTTTTCAGTTCTAGCATTGTAACCTATTTTACTATCTTCAAAAAGTTTTTCTAAAACTGTTGTATAATCTTGTCCAGCGTTTTCCAAAATTTGAATAATTGGTGCTGATAAAGCTTCTCTAATTACTTCAACTCCATCAGTTTCCCAAGCATCTTCGGTTTCTAAACCATTTAATGATTTGATAGTACGAAGTAAAGCGATACCACCACCTTCAACTACTCCTTCTTCAATTGCTGATTTAGTAGCTTGTAGTGCATCATCAACTCTATCTTTCTTTTCTTTTAGTTCTACTTCAGAACCAGCCCCAATGTAAAGAACTGCAACACCACCAGCTAACTTAGCTAATCTCTCTTGCATCTTCTCTCTTTCATAATCTGATTTAGATTCTTCAATCTGAGTTTTGATAGCGTTAACTCGTTCACCAATCTCATCAGATGAACCTGCTCCGTTTATAATTGTGGTATTATCTTTACCAACAACAATCTTTTCAGCTACACCCAACATATCGATTGTAACATCTTCTAACTTCTGTCCAATCTCAGGTTGAATAAAAGTACCACCAGTTACAGTAGCAATATCTTTCATCATCTCTTTCTTTCTATCACCAAATGCTGGTGCTTTAACTGCACATACTTTTAATGCTCCTCTCAATCGGTTTA
>BCSF01000196.1_pt1 | contig 28129 bp, 44 predicted proteins | sample 1016431 | NCBI WGS metagenome assembly BCSF01 (sample SAMD00045685;SAMD00045686;SAMD00045687;SAMD00045688;SAMD00045689;SAMD00045690;SAMD00045691;SAMD00045692;SAMD00045684;SAMD00045690;SAMD00045691;SAMD00045692;SAMD00045684;SAMD00045685;SAMD00045686;SAMD00045687;SAMD00045688;SAMD00045689, study... | reverse complement strand
AACTTCCAATATTAAATAAACCATCATTGCTATTTGTTACATCTGCTTTAAACCATAGAGAAACTGTTAAACTACCTGCATAATTATCTCCAAGTGATGTACCAATTCCTGTACCACAATCAATATAATCATCGTTACCATCAAACTCTGTTGAACCTTCTGATGGGAACTTTAGTGTATCTGACTTTGTAGATGTAAAGTCTAAATATAACTTTAGGTTATCTAAAACATAACCTGCTAGACCTGATGCACCTGACAATAAATTGCCAAGTCCGAGTCCCATGCCTAAACGCATATTAGTACAATAAAGTTATTTGTCCTGCAGGTAAAGCAGCACTTGAAGAATCAGTAATGTTTATGATTGCAAAAGGGTAAGTAAGTCCTTCCTTCAGATCCATAGTAACTGAGGCAGAATCACCTTGAAAGGTAACTTCGTATGTTGCATCTTCATTACAATGTATTGCTCTGGTTACATCGAAAGCAGCAGTATCAGCAGCTCTCTCTGTTGCAGTTACTGCAGGGGAGGTACTTCTTTGAACTGAAAAGTCTCTATAAGTATCTGTTTGTGCCATAATTTCTCCTTTGGTTTGTGGAAGGTTCTAAGGTACTGGCGATACCATGAGTGAACCATAATTTTATGGAATTTAAGAAGAAAAAAAGGTATTGTTCAAGAGGGAGGTTTACTTTAACTGGGATATAATCTTTTCTATTTCTTGATTAACTTTCTTATTAAACTCAGCACCTTGCTTTACATCAACAATTTCTTGTTTATAATATTCTAAAGCATCTCTTAATTTATCTCTACCATCTTGACCTAAATATTTTAAAAATAATCCTGCTTGTATAGGATCATTTTTAGGAAAACCACTCAAAGGATTTAATCTATCAATAGAATCATCAAGCGTTTCATTAGTACCACCATGACCTCTATATTCAATGTAGTATTTTGCTGCTTGCTTTGGATTATTATATCTAATTGCATTTTTTAAATTATACAAAGCATTAGATTTAGGAGTATTAGGACTACTACCTGGAGGCTTACCTATCTTTTTTAAATACTCATATTTACGACTAATTACATCATTATATGCAGCTCTCTGAGGATCAACTTCTGATACAATAGCTTTCTTTAATGATGTTGCATATCCCTCAGATGGTATATCGAATAACGCTTTATACTCGTCAATTAAAGTAAATTGCCTAGCAATATATTGTGTTCTGTCTCTAATAGTTTGTGGGTCAAAAGGATCAGGGAATAATTGTTTTCTTGCTAATAATTCAAACGGTGTTTTAAGAAAAGGATTTACTCCATTAACTACTTTTTTAACTGGAGACTTTGCTATTTCTAAAGCAATTTCTTTTTCACTCTTCCTTCCATTAAGATAGTCATTAACTAATTGTGGTGCTGCATCTAAACCAAACCATTCTAAGAAATCTGATGTCACACCTAATCTATCTATATATTGCACCTTACCATCTTCGCTAACACCAGTAATAATATGTGGTCTATTACGCACACTTTCAGGTAAAGACTTTTCTTCTTCAGGGAATTGTGTTTGATTCCATGCTTCCATACCTGCTCTGATTGCACTTGCTTTAATTATAAAACTTCCTATTCTCATATAGGTCATTGGATTAGCAGCTTTGCCTAATACTTTTTTACCTACTTGAGTTGCTATCTTATTATCACTAGCTGCATTTTGAATTAATCTTTTAAAGCGTATAGCATTAGTTTCTTGAAATGACCAAAAAGGTATCAAGCTCTCTCTAACAGATTGACCTACAACTGATATTCTATCATAAGCACCTAAAAGATCATTAGAAAGCATAAAAGCCTTATCTCTAACATCAGATAATCCTTGAACTTCATTTCTTATAGATGCACCATAATTATCAGGCAATCTATCAGGATTTCTAAGCATTTGATTTTTATAATCTAAATAACTAGCATAACGCAAAATAGCTTCTCTAAAATCAGTAGATATTTTTGCTTTATTCCAATACCCTTTCCATATATTAACAGGTATATCTTGTACTTTATTTGTTTGTTTATATTTATTAGAAAATGTATCTAATGTTTTTAAGTCTCCTAATTCTTGTGCTTGAAGTGTAGATTCCATTCCACCTCTTTCAAACCATTCTCTTAATTCTGGTGTCATCTTCTTCTCACCAGTAAATGCTTGAATTAAGTCCTTAACAGCTTTAGGTACTTCTTTAAATGTAGAAGGGTTTCCTATAAATGCACCTTCAGCATCACCACTAAGGTTGCGTAAATTATACTTAAAATACCTTCTAGGTGATACTAATTGTAATCGTTTCCAACTAGATAATATTTTAGTAGGGAGTCCTTTAACAGGTGCATCTTTACTTAAATTATCTAATGTTTTTGCTACATCTTCTTTAATAACAAATTCTTTTCTTTTACCACCAACAACTAATTGTTCAGATACTTGCTGTAAATCCTTTTTACTAATTCCTTTGCCTTCCATTGCTTTTTCAAATAATTGATTTGCAACTTTAGTTGGTACGCTTTCTGATATGTAAAATACATTACCTTCTCGTGGTTGCCAAGTTCTATACCCTTCAGGTACAAAATCTTTCCAATTAGAAGATGAACCTGTTTCAGCTTTTGCTTGCGCTCTTACTGCATCATAAATATTATAATTTTCATCTACTACTTTTATTGTTTTTGCAACTTGCATATCATATAACATTTGAGATACAACATCAAATTCTGCCTCTATATAATCAGAGTTAATATCTTTTTCACTACCTCTTCGTTTAGATAAAAACTTACTTCTTGTTGGTGCTTTTAGTTTTTTACCTGCACCACTAATCACTCCACTACCTGCGTGTTCAAGAACCATGTGCCTAAAATAATCATCTCGTTGAAGTTTATTCTCAACATTAAATCCTATGTCATCCATTAATTGAATATATTCATCTTTTAATTCTTTAAAGTTCTGCTTTCTTAAATTTATCTTATCTTGTATTTTTGGATTTTGCTCTAATGCACGATTAACTTTAGCTAACTCTATATTTAAAGTTTCAGGTTTTAATCCATAAGGAAGTTGAGGTATAGCTTCATCTTTTGGAGTAGACCTAACTGTCGCTGCTAAATCATCTAAAATAACTTTACGAGTAAATAAATCATATTCTTTAGGAGAAAGGTCTTTTACAATATCATCAATAAAACGCACTGTTTTATCTGCAGATACATTTTTTTGTTTTGATAACTTTCTTAATGCAAAAGCAATTTCAGCATTTTCTTGATTACGAGCTAAAAACTCAAATTCTCTTGTAGTTTTATTTTTTAAAGATTCTATCTGATCTTTGATTTTAGAAAAGACTCCTTCTTTTTTAACACCTTTAGATGCTTGAAATCTTGATTCTACTTCAGGTTCAAACTTTACTTCTATTGGCTCTATTGGTTCTTCTATAGATTTTTCTGCAGGTTTTTCTTTTTCAACAATTCTTTCTATTTTCTTTTCAGGTATAGGTTCAGTTTTATCTCTCAATAATTCTGGTGTTTCAAAACCAGGTATCTGCTCTTGAATAATATTAGTCATTTGTTTAGCAGAGTTTATATCTTGATTCTTTTGAGTTTCTGTGCGAGCAGGATCTTCAATTCTTTTAAGAGTAATCTCTAAGTTATCTTTGATTAAATTAACTTCTTCAGTTTGCTTTTCAGTTAATTTACCCTCAGATACAAGTTTATCTATTTGCTCTTTTACTGATGGCTGTATCTCTACTTCATTCTTTTTTGTCTATTCATAAAATCTTTCTGCTTTTGTTTCACGAATTCCTGTTTCTTTAACATACTTAACAAAATTTGTTTTACCTATTTTAAATTGCTGACCTAACTGAGATGGTTTACCTTGAGTTAAAGTAAGACCAACACCTAACATCCCTTGAGCAGTAACCTCTGACCAATCTATTTCATCCTGTGTTAATGCTTGTTCCCATGCAGTAAGTCCTGCAAATGTACCACCTGATCCAATTTGAGCTAAAGGTCGAGATAGATTACTAAACGCACCTAAAGTTAAATGTAAAGCAGTGCCTTCTATTGTTCCTTTAGCAATACCAACTAAAGGTGAACCAAGACTATAAAGAATATTTTCATGTGCTTTAGCTGTTTCTCCACCACCTTTAATAGCACTATAGATAGGTAGTCCCCACGGCCCCATAGATGCAATTACAGGCAAGTCAATACCAAATATTCCTGCACCTTCATATAATGCTTTACCTAAATCATTAACAAAGCCTTGACCTTCAGGTATTCCACTTTTTTCCCATTCTGCAGCTCTAGCATTGTACAGTTTAGTTAAGTCTCTAAAAGCTCCACCTCTTTCTACACCTGTTAAATCTTCTAAGTATTTAGCGTATTTATCAAGAGTATCTGTAATACCTGCAGAACCTTTAAAATATCCAACCATTAATGATGATGCAGGTTGTACAAATGCTTGGTCTAAGAACTTTTGAAACCCAGATTCTTTAGGTGTTTCTACTGTAGGAGTAGGTTGTACTTCAGTTGTTTTTTCTGTGTCTTGTGTTACTGCAGGAGCTTCTATATCTAAATACTTTAATAATGGATTTTCATCAGTATTTGGTTCTGTAGAAATAGGTTCAGTTTCTACAGTGGGTGTTACTGCAGTTTTTTCGTTATTATCTAAATATTGTAATAATGAACTCATTAGTTAGTTGGAGCAAATCTAAAAGTGTACCACTTTGCAAGTGGAATAACCTTCCTAGCACCAGTATCTGTAGTCACTGCTATTTTATCTCCCTTTACTTCTTGTACAGTGATTGTACCTGAATTAAATCTTTTTACAAGCTCAGGAGGTAATCTAAATGATGCACCTTGAGTTGGAGCTTGAGCAGTAAATCCAACATCAGTAACACTAGGAGGAATTTGGTCATTGGCTTCAACATCAGCTATAGCAGGAGGAGGTGTCGTTTCAGCTTGAGTAATCTCTTGCTTTTTTGGTATTAAAGAACTTTGATAAGCATTTACTACTTCTTTTTTTTCTGCTTCAGTTGATCTGTCCCATGCTTCTTTAGGAACTGAAGGAGGTCTATCTGCATCTGTCATATCATATTCTGATATTAACCAACCATAATCAAAGCGTGTTGCTAGTTCATTTTCTACTTTCTTTAATTTTTCTGTATCAGCATCTGTGAACTCACCACCGCCAGTGGAAAATGTAAATGATTTTTCATCATCAAATCCAAATGAAAAACTTTCATCTCCTTTTTTCTTTGCAAGAAGTCTTGTTCTTTCTTTTAATAAGTTTTTTAAATCAGTATTGTCATCAGCACTTCTTTGCTTGTTTGCAACCTTTACAGTTATTTCACCTGTAGCAGGATTGAACAATGCTTCATCACCATTTTTTAATGTTTTTAATTGAAACTTATTTGGTAGCTTAATACCTGGAAATACCTTTTGATTTTTATTTGGCCCTTCAATATATCTTTTATGACCATCTTGAGCTGTTTCAAAACGAAAAACATTCTTTGTTGCATCTGTAGGAAATTGCAATTCTCCTGTTTTGACATTTCGAGATAAATTAAAAGCATCTTTTTCAAATACTGGTTCTGCTTCTACATCTGGAAAAACTTCCTCATTAGTATCTACAAATCTAGGTACCCCATTACGATCATCTCGTATTTCTCTATCTGGCATATCATCAAAAAATACTTTTTCTTTATTACCGTCCAAATATCGTAATATACCTGCTTTATCTCTAGCAGTTGGTCTATCACTTGGAGGAGCTAGTGGTTTATACATACCAACAGAAATAGGAACTGTAACCATGCTTTTTAAATTAGGATCATAAATTTCAACTGTCTTTTCTTTAGGTGCTAACTCTGATGTCATTCCTACTGCTTCAGATTTCTTAATGTAAGATTTACTACCATCAGGATTAACAATTTCTACAAGATCTTCTTTAGGTGCTAATTCTGTGATAGCTCCTGGTTGTAGTGCTTCTTCTTTTGTAACAATTCTTTTTTGACCAGTTGTTGGATCAACAGTTTCTACGGTAGCTCTAGGATCAGCTTTGATACCTGCTTGTATATCTGCTAGTTCTTTTCTGCGTGTAATAATACTTTCTGTAGGTTTTAATCCACCCATACCTATAGTTCCCATTGCTGCTGTTTCTGCAGCCATCACTTCTGGATCTATACTAAGTTTTGTAGCAGCTTCTTGTTCAGCTTTTGTAGGTGTAAAAGTAAAGTCTGGTGATATAGAAGAAAATGCTTGACTTGCACCAACTTTACCATCTGTCCTAATAATCATTTGCTTTCCTTTAAGAATAGCTTCTCTATTAGTACTTGATTGCTCAATATTACCAATCATACCATTGAACAAATCTAACTGAGTTTTAAGGCGATTCTTCTCTTCTTCTTGCTTTTTAAGCCTATCTTGCAGACTAAGTTGTGCTGCTTGTTGAATACCAGAGGAGACACCTTGAGCGAATCCACCTGCAAAGGCTTGTGCTGCTGTTGGTCTTTTCTTTGTTTTAAATTTAAAAGCCATTAACCTACTCCTTCACCTGCTTGTGAACCCAAATAACCTCCGATTGCACCACCTAGTGGCCCACCAACTGCAGTTCCGATTGCTGTACCTGCAGCACCTAAGATACTTTCCCACCATTCTGGTTCACTATCTAAACTTGCTTGTATTTGCGCTCTTCTAGTTTCTTCACCCATTATAGCTCTTGCCATTTGATCTTGTATCTGCTGTTGTGTTTGACCTAACTGAGCCATAGTAGTAGCTTGTTTTAAACCAAGTCTTGGTATTTGCTGTAATTGTTGTGCAGTTTGCGCTTCTATACCTGTAAGCCTATCTAATAAACTTCTTTCTGCTCTTTCTTGAATACCAGGAGTAAGAGCTTCTAGTGCTTGAGCTTCTCCTCCTGCACCTAAAATACTACGCTCTAATTGACTCATAAGTTGTCCTGTTTGTCTAGCACCAACTCTTTCAGCCATTTGTCTTTGCGCTCTAGCAGACCTTTGAATAAGTTGTTCAAGTTCTCCAAGCTGTTCTTGTGTTTCACCTCTTGTTTCTTCAAGTTGTTGTTCTCTACGAAATTTTTCACTACCTCTTTCAGCTTCTTCTCTTGTTTGATATAATTTATTATCTAAACCACGAAATAAACCTGTTTCTGGGTCACGAGTAGCATCTGACTGTTGCGCCAATGCAAAGCTAGCTCTAAGTTCTCTTATTAGATTTTCTTTTGTACGCTCAGCTAACGGAGTTCTTCTTATTTTTAAAATCTCTTGCTCAAATTCTTGTCTATCCATTTTACAAATCCTTTGCTTTCTTTATTTCAGAGAAATGCCACTCTTCATTTAGCTTTACAGCTAAGTAGAACTTACCATCTTTTGTGCATATTCCCATATCAGTATCTTTCCCTTCTCTGGGACTAAAAAAACCTTGTTTAAGGTTAAATATTTTATCTTGCTTACCATCTGTAAGTGTTTCAATCGTTTCTGACATTATGGATTACCTCCTTCTACATCGTAATCTATATCTATGCCATCTATTCTTGTATTGCTTGCAACACCTGATATTTCTATCTCTATTGACTTACCAAGCTCATTGATAACAAAAGAATCAGTTGTTAAGGTTGTACTATCAGCAATTTCTTGAGTAAATGACTCAGTAGTGTTGCCATCTATATACGCTTTTACCGTTAGATTACTAGCACCACCGTTACCTAAATAGGTAATGTGCAGTTTTGTAAAGCGTTTAAACTGATCAGGTAATCCAAAATCAAACCTCTTTGTTTTTAACTTCACTGTACTTGTAGTATCATTTGATGTACTTACAAATAAGTTCTCTACCTTTTCAGAGGTAGTATCGAATGTTTGTAGTTCTTGGTCATCAGACATAACAAACTGACTTTGAAAAGTACCTGAATGTCCGTCAAACTTAGACCAAGACTGAGTATCGAAGTTATACGCATACATTGTTGCTGTAGAATCATAGTTCACAATCAATGTATTTATATTAGAATGATACCCTAAAGATAGACCACCAGAGTTTGGTTGTAGGTCTAATCCTTGATAAGTGTCTCTAATTAGTAAAGATATTTCAGATATTTCTAATCCTCTAAGTAGACTTACCTGCTTATTATCAGCAAAACAAATACCATAAGGTGTGTCTATTACTGCGTGTTTATGTAGACATCCAGTACCTGCTATATGTCTTTCTAAAATAAAATTAACGGATTGTGCGCTTTGTATTCTGTAGATATATATGTTTCTTGTTTTAAATACATATAATCTATTTTGAAAAGAATGTAACGCAGTTATTTCATCACCATCATTCTTACCAACATCAACAAACTTTGTTCCAACCACGGCTTCATCGAGCTTAAAGTTATCAGTAAAGACAATGCGATTTCTTTCACGAATTGTTTGGTCGTTCTCATCTTTAAAATCTATATTCCCATAAAATGCTTTGTTACCTACTACTGTTGCTGTATTCCATTTTATTGGCTTTAGTCTTGTTTCTGCAGCTCTACCTGTAAGTGAATTATAGGTTGCGAGTTTCAATCCATCATTAGGAAGATACCAAGTTGCTACTTTGTCTGTAGATACGGAACAAATAAATCCACTTAAATGATTCCAATGATAATCAGTTGCTAGATCGGTATAGGTCTGACCTACCCAGTTACCCCAATTCACAATGCCTGCTGAAGTTCCTGTTGTTAAGGTTGTTGTAGATAGTGTTTTGATATTTGCAATATATGTTATTGTTCTTGCTAGTCCTTCAGCAAAGTTAGCCATGCTAGTTACATCTGCTATATCGTGCATTACAATAATTGCTTTATCTTGAGCTGCATTTGAAGCACCTGAACTCCAATTTGATACACCTACTAAAGTAGTCGCAGAATGGTCTCCATGAGTAGAGCTTAACTGTTGCGTATCATTTGTTGTCGCACCATATGGCTCTAAACATGGTATCCAATACCCAGAGTTAGAAGTAATACTAACACCTTTACGAATTACGCTTGTTGTTGTAGAATCCTTTGCTCTAGGATCATCTGAAAATGCATCTTGTATATCATAAGTAGTAACTAAGTACCAATCTACATCATCTTCGGGTTGCCAATATAAATTAATACCTGTAATTCTTTCATTCCAACTTGCAAGAGAAGTGCCTGTAAATGGAACTAATTGTATTCCTGGACAAGTCTGTCCATTGTTTGTAGGAGCATTTTGAGCGAATACTCCTATATCTCCAGTTACATCCCTTGCTAGTTCACTTTCTTGAACATAGTCATATAAAAATGTAACTGTAACTTTATCTTTTGATTTAAATGTATTATTGACTCCAGTATCTGGTATTAACTTCGCATCTACAGTATCTCCTGCAATATCTGTATTATCTGGATAATATACAAATATCCCTACTTCATTGACTGCATTTATGTCATTGTTCTGATCAAATGCGTATTTCATTGGTACTACAACAGGAGGTACAAGTTCTGTATCTTTTAAATACCAATTATTTATTGCAGCAGACATTGGAGGTGTTCTCCAACGATAGTGAGATAAACTTAGTCCTTGACCAAATATATCTCTTTTAATATGTCCATACCACTTAGGGTCGTTTAAAAAAGAACCATCGCTGATTCTTAGTATCTGATTATGTACTAAAAGGTCATGGCTAGGAAATTCTTTAACAGTAATATTTACTATATCAAATGATACTGAAGATTCCGTATTGAATGATATACCACCTTTACCTTCTTTGGGTGAAAAATACAATGTAAAAGTACCATTACCATAAACAGCGTTATCAATATATGTTTTGGTTCTAGCATTGTTTTTTATAGTAATACTTGCTTTTTGACCTGCGCTAACATTAGATATTGTAAATTGCAATCTATATATGCTATTCTTTTTAAGACTAACAGCCATAGAAGAATCAGATTGACTTAAATACCCATCTCCAGAGCCTGCAGTATAATAAGCATAATGATCTGGCTCAGGAACAGTACCATCATGCCATGCCCATCCAGTACCAAATACCCATCCAGTATCTGGGTCAAAATCTCCGTTGGTAATAGACTCACTGCCAAAAGTAGAATAAGTATTGATTGCAGTCCAAGAACCTGAAGTTCCTTCTGCCACATCTGCCCTATATACTTTATCAGCATTAGCAACTAACCACCATTCTGTGCTAGTATCATTACCACTACCATCCTTTTCAGTACGATAGCGTGCAAATTCTGTATTAATAGGACTTATTGAAGTATTTCTATCTGACTTTTGTACAGTAGTACCTTTTTTAGTAATACTACCACGCTTTGTATTGATAGCATTATCAAACTCTTGGAATTGACTATCTGATATATCTAACTCAGATTGGTAACTTACTAAGCCACCTGAAAAATCTCTTATACTTTTTCTAGCCATTAAAAGTCATTGTATGGAACAGTTAGAACTGTGCTTCCATCTCTGGACTGTCTTTCAAGGATTACTCGTTGTTTTTGCTCTAACCATTCATTTTTAAAATATGAAATTAAATTTAGGTCTCTAAGTCTTTCTGAAACCCTCCAACAAGGATAGTAAATTAATATTCTTTGATAACGCTCATCAATCTCTGGTTTACCAAAAGTAAGAGTAGTATTGTCGTGATCTACACCATCTGTAGTATTTAAATTTGCATTTAATCTAACTCCAGTATCACTTGTAATAGTTAATGCAAAAAACTCTCCACTAACTAAAGCACCAGTAACACTCATACCTTCCCTAACTAAAGAGGTACTATCCATCGTAATATCAGCACTATTATCATCAATATCACAAGTTGCATCTTGAAACATCTTGTGTGGTAATCTATAATAATATACTTTTATTTCCTTTACCTCAGTAGGAGTAGGAAAGATTCCTAGTTTATCATCATGGATATAATAAGCATAACTTGTCGTAATATTACTTAATGAAGAATCATCTACAATATCATTTATTTCATTAATACCAATTCTTTGACAAATACTTCCATCAAAGTCTACTCTATATATTCTTGTCATTTGCTCCAAAGAAGAACTAGCAGTATTACCACCAGATAGATTAGTTTGATATACTGTCCAATCTGTAACTGTATCTGAGTTACTTGTTTTCATTGGATAATCTCTTTGGTCTACAACTGAATTACGAGTCGCATATCCTTGTAATAGATTCGCCTCATCACAAAGCTGATACTGAGCTTCGTTGATAAGGTCATGTATGATTGAATCAGCTAAAACAGATGTAGAGTCTACACCTGTAATATTTCTGACTTCTGTTGTGATTTCTGATAAGGTCATAATATTTCCAATAAAGAGGGGGAAGTTAATCCCCCTCTAGGTTATTGATTACTAGGCATCGACATCCGTTCTTGCAGTCATATACTGAATAACACCATAATCTTTGTTGTTATAATCAGATATGCCTACACCGTAGATTTTGCCTGCAGAAATACCTAACTGATTTCCGTAGTCAAAAGTCTTTTCGATCCAGTTCATACCACTATTGTCTGCGAAACAAGCTGCTTGCGCACCCATGAAAATGTTTCTAGCACCTTTAACAGCAGCTCCACCACCGTCATCAAATGTAGAAATACTTTCGTGAGAGTGAACGACCACACCATCCCAAACACCTAAAGCACCTGAGAATAATGGGTTATCATTACCACGAACATTAGCTTCACGCTGTGCAGTCTGCCAATCAGATAGTGTAAACAGATCATAAGCAACTTCAGGATGTAAGATAAGAACATAGTATTCTTTTCCATCAACCCTTAGTGGTCTGATCTTGTAGTTATAAGCACCACCGATCTTAGCGATTGTTTTCATTGCACTAATATCATCTAATGCAATCTTATCGCCTGCTCCTAAATCTGCTTTAGGATCTGTACCTGCTTGTGAATATCCACCTGCTTCTGCGCTGTAGTAAGCGTGATTAGCTGCAGTCTGAGTTAATGCTGAGAAAATATCAGAATCAATTAACTCTGCATACTGCTGTTTAAGAAGGTCAAGAGCAGTGCTTCTAAAATTGTAAAGCACTTTACTGTTCTCAAATTTACCTGTATCTCTTACAGCTAATCTCTTTTGATTAAGAGATACTGTATTAGCATAGGTAGATAGAGATTGCTCACTACCTTCTAATGTTGAATCGCCAAGAATTGGATTTCCTGTAAGCTGAGTAACAAGACCAAAGGTAACATCTTTACCTACACCTTCTTCTACTTGCTTTACATGAATTGCATTTCCTGGCCCTTCGCCCATGAATTTACTAAAATAGATTTCTTTACCGACTTCGACCTGGAGTTCTTTCGCCCACCGAGAGACCTCTAAGCCTGATGCCCAATCTGCTGCCATTTCTGACTCCTATTATTTAATATCCAGTAGTCACATCCATTAAGGCTTTCCTACGAACATCACTTGGTAACTTTGCCCATTGCTCTGGAGATAGACTATCGTAGTCCGTGTCCGACTCGTTTCCTGTGCTAACATTAGACAGTGTGGTCGGTATCTTTGTTGCTTCCGTTGCTTTCTGTGCTTTATCTACCTGTGAGTTCGGTGCATCCGTAACAGATCTTTGATTCTGGATGTTCCAAACATTATAAGCATCCTCTATAAAAGTGATGCCTCTTTCATCGCCAAATGCAGCTATCTTTGCTAACTCATCTTGACCTAACTCTGGATGTGCTTCGATAAAATCATTCATCATTGCATCCATAGCACTATTATACTCTGTCTCAGCCTTTCTCGCTTCTTCAGCTTGAAAACGCTGTTCAATTATATCTTGTGCTTTTTTAGCAGCCATATACTCAATATACTCTTTCTGCTTTGCAGGATCGTATTCATCGAAATCAGGTTCTACTTCAGGCTCAGGTTGAGGCTGCATAGAACTTTGTAGTTCTTCTACCATCTTGCGCAGATCACCAAGTTCATTGGTCTGTCTGCCGTTTAGGCTTTGTAAGTTAGTATAAGACTTATCCCTTTCCTCAGCGAACTTCAAAAGCTCTTCAACGGAATCAAATTGATTATCGCCTACTTGTAACTTTTGCTCTTCTGATTCTGGGGTCTCGGTTGATTCTGCTTCAACCTCAGCTTCTTCATTTACAGGAGAACTTTCATCATACTCTTCACCAGATAGTTCTTTTTCCTTATCAATAAACTGAAACTCAGATTCATTCATTTGACATTACTCCTTCTCCACTCATTTGTGGGGGTTTTGGTTGTTGTTGTGACTGGATTTGAGCTTGTCTTTCCTGCTCAAACTTCTCCAGTATCTCATCGGAGGCTTCCATGTCGGATAGTTCTACGAATAATGGAAATAAGCTAGCATATCCATTACGAACTAATTCCCCAACTTGGTTCGCCATTAACGCTCTCATCGTAGGAGTATTTTGACCTTGATCTAAGACCACATCAAACTCCATGTTCGAAAAGTTCGTTAAAAATTTGTTGATAATTTGGTTCACTTCTGCTTGTTCTTCAGGTTCAACTGATTCAAACTCTGAACCGATAATTCTTTGTATCTTCTCTACAGAGTAATACTGTTGCATATTTGTTATCGCCATTTCTAGCGTATTCTTCTTACAAGTGTCTAAGTTCTCCATTTGTTCCATTAATGTATTCATTCCTTGACGAATACGAGTCTGTACAGCGAGTCCTGACTCTGTAGAAGAGGTTGCTCTACCCATCATCGGGTCTGTAGCACCACTGATTTCCTTTGCATCGAAATCACTACGCTGTTCAAATGAAGCTATTGTTGGTACAAGTGCTGTATGCTGATTAGACCACTGACTCATAAAATCAGATATTCTTCCTTTGTAACCAGGAATCCCGATCCATTCCCCGTTTGCAGAAGCTCTGTTCATCTGTTCAGCAGTAACCTTGTTTCCTGTAAAGATACCACCACCCTTTGGAGAACGATTAATAATATCTAAGGCTTGTGACCTACGCTTATTCTTTTCTCTTTGAGGGTCTTTTAAGTTCTCTACCAATCCAAAAGTTTCTACGGTATTACCATAATCTTCAAAAGTATAGAAGAATGGTATCAACGGAAACTGATTATGTTTGTAAGGATTTGGTGTTTTTTCCTGTAAGACCCTAGCACCTGCAAAGATAGTAACATATGTCTTTGGTACTGTCTTTGTAGCTACTTGTAGTTCTACAGGTGCAACTTCCATTTCAGGTCTTTCCATGATTTGTCTGATCATTTCATTTGCTTTTCTTTTGGTCTTAAATCCTTCGCTAGAAAAACGACCTGACTTTGGATTTACAATAAAAAATTCTTTTTCATACTCTCTTTCCCATAACTCTACAATACGAATCTTTTTCTGATGTGCATCCATATTATAAGCTTCCATGCTTTTAAAACCGTAGTTAGGGTCTACATTCTCGTATTTATTGCCCATTTGCATCCCTAAGAGCGTTTCTTCACCCATAAGGGGTTCTTGTATATCTTCAGCTTTTTTGATGTCTTTAAGCGCATCTGGGAACATATTCTTGGCTTGAGTGATAGATAATAGTTTAGTACGAGCTAATCTACCCCACTGTGAACAATCAGGGGTAGTCGCTTCGGGATCCATCAAGACATTTGCCCAAGACTCCCTTTTAATAGTTATCTTACTATCAAAGTATTCACCTGGTTCTACAGACATATCTACCCATCCTCTACCTGTAATTACACCGTCCTTGAATACACGACTGAAAACATTGTGTAAAGACTGACTTTTATCTAGGTGATATAACAAAGAAGTAATTAACTTAGCTTCATTATCATCATTCATTTCTACGGGTCTGGCACGGTACGATGTTCTGCCCTGCCTTTCAATTCCTGTCACTAGATTGACCTTCGGAAGAATAATATTAAGCTGAAGAGGAGGACGACCTTCAGCTCTCAACTTGGAAATGTCGGCATGATCCCATTGTCCAGTTCCGTACCCACCCGTGTAAAAATACATAGATTCTCTTGCAGACTTCATAAACTTCTTGTTACTACTCTGCATTGCTTGAAAAACTTCGTGTAAATATGCTAAATCGCTCATGTACCCATCCAACTTGTTGCTTGTCTAAAGAAACTAGGGGTTCTGTACGAATCCCTGCGTTTTGGTTTATTCGCACCTTCAACAGCATGAACTAGATACCTTACACAGTCCATAGCGTGGTCATTTTTTTTCACAGGCTCTTCTGGTGCGCTTTTTTCACTATGCCCGTGTTTTAATTCTTTCCATTTATAATCCATTATCTCATCCAATAAGAATCCCATATTTCTGACATCAAAGAACTTTAATTGACAATGCCCATTCTTATCTGTCGTTAAGTAGCGTGCTACCCTGTCAAATCCTGCTCTTTTGTCGTTATTGGCTCTCTCCCACTGTATGCCATACTCTTCCCATTCATCAGCAATAGAGTAACCGTCCCTCTCCGTCCTGTTGATAGAAGGATCTGCGATAAACTCATAGTCCATACCCGTTTCCAATCTATCTTCTACCATCGGTACTAATTCATCTATACGCATCTCATCGCCATAAATTATATCATAGACAAAGATATTCTTCTCGTCATCTACGGCTGCAAATAGTATGCAGGTCGGGTTTTTGTAACCATAGTCGTAAACCACATATCTATTCCACCACTTGGGCATTTCAAAGGGTTTTATCACATGAACCTTTTCGTCAAACATCGGATAGACCAAACCTGCAAAATCGTCCCAACTGCAATATACATAGCGATTAACCCACATTGGAGGCATGGAGAGTAAATGTTTGATGTAGTCTGCAGGGAGGTGTGGGTTATCGCTATAAACCTTGACTTCTTCGTCTGTTTCAGGTGGAGGTACATCTGGTGTCCAAGTACGAGTTTCTATCAGTCTGTAGTCACCTTTTGTCTTATTTTGTTTTTCTTTATGCTGTTTGAACTTCTTCCATACCCAATCATGTCCTGCAGGGTTGCAAGTATGGAAACTACAACGCATAACACCTTTCTTTCTTAACTGACCTGCCGCAGCAATAAAGGTCTGCTCAGAAACCTCTTCTAACTGGTCAAAGGCATACCACCCTAGATTCATCGATTTAATACGCTGTATTGAGTCCCTAGAGTCATCTAAAGCCATATACACTATCCTTGAACCATTTTTAAAGATGATCTCTCTATCTTGAGACCTGTGCTTGGAAACAAAACCACCTGCTAAGTCCAGGAGTTGAATCAATGTCGATTTTTTGAACGCATCTAATACTTTTCGTCCCATTAGTCCTAAGTTATTCTCATACGCTGCACTCTGTTGGATCGCTTCCATGCACATAGCCTCGGTCTTTCCTGTACCTAAACTGCCTGCAAGCAAATGATGCTTGCTCCAACCTGTATATAAATGAAATTCTTGCTGATGTGGTAACGGATCAGTTGGTGTCCCATCTGGGAACTTATATGTAATTAATATATCGTTACTCATGCCTGGTTCTTATATAACTCTTTCCAATCTATTGGTAAGCTACCGTCCGATTCCAAATCAAAAATCTTTATCGCTGTGTCCACAATTTCCCTAGATTCTACTTTATCCAATCCGTATAAACTCCGTAATATGTCAAGTAAGAAGTCTCTAGGTGATAAATATTGGATGTTGCCTTTACTATCTACGGCATATGGATAATACTTCATTTTATGTTCTTTATCATTTTACTACGCTCTTTTGGTGTAATTCCTGCGACCATAACATTTACTTGCGTATTATTGGCATTCATTCTATCCCTGTACTTATGTGGATCTAACGCTTTTAACTGAAAGATACGCTCTGTTGTATTTTTCGCCTCTGAAGCCTGTTCATACGATAGTTTCTCTAATCCGTCTAAACGCTCTTGATTAAAGGACTTACGCAAAACATCCACAGCTTGTGCAAACTGGGGGTCGTTCTTCATTGCGTGCTGAATACTGCCGTAATAGAACCCCATCTTGTTCGCTGCTATGGACGGAAATCCGTGGCAATCAACCATTGTCTTTAAGAAAGCATCTTTTTTGTCGTCTGTAAATCGAACCTTTTGACTGGTGTCGATCTCTAGTGTTGATAAGAAGTTTGCATAGTATTTGTTGTCATGCAAGTTCTTTACTGCTTTTTTGACGGCAGATTTCTCCATCTCCTTCGGTGATTTTTTTCTGTGTGCGTCTTTCAAATTGCTGAGAATATAGGATAGAAATATCATTAAATGAAATAGGTAATTCTTGATATTGTGAAATTTAAGGGGGGGGTTGATTTGTCAGAAAATATGTACGGGGAGTAACATATATGCCCCTCGTCCTCAGCAATCTAAGGTATGGGGGGGTGGTGTCTGTCGATAAAGTAGCCGTCCCCACTTCGCAAACACCTTTTAAATTAATAAAGCCAATTCATTCCGTCCGTCCCTTTTAACTTTAATAATAGCTGCACTTATAAAGGATCTGCTCAATTAATACTTTATAATACTTGCGCCCCTTTACTAAGACTATCAATATATATAATTGAAAGTATTTCATTGTGTCGGCTTGTTTTGTTTGTAAGTTTAAGCAGTCAAATAATCACAATCATAAACGCTTGAGGAGGCAAATATGAAAACAGACACTTATAAAAACATAGACTTTCACGGAGGCGTGCAAGTTAATAAAAATGGTTCGTTTACAATGTATGCAACTATATATGATACGGATTTATTTAAACAGACTTATTATGACTATGACATTGCAACGGCTAGAAGTCTATTTAAAAAAGCGTGTATAGAGGAAAGAGACTCTTACATTGTCGAAGTAACTGAAAATCTTTTTTAAGGGGAAAAGTAGGCATGCGAGATATAAAAACAATCGATTCAACAAATAATATTAATTTAACCAAAGGAGACAAAAAACATGAATAACATTCAAAACATAATATATAAAATGCTAACTGAGAACACGGGTAAGCACTTTTTAGATAGTGGTGGTAGTTCTAATAGACCTTGGCAGAGAAACCAAGACAAAACTCTAGATGATTTCATCAATGAATCAGAGCAGACTTTTGAAGTTGGTTTTGATAAAGATGGTAAAGCAGATGAAGTTTTACGCAGTGTGTCTGTATTTCATTTTTTAGCGGGTAGTGGTTCAAACTTAGAATTAGATGAAATATGCGAAGAGTTCAACAAATTAAATGCTTTAGATGAAGATTTAGCAGATTGTGAGCCATATGGAGTAAAATTGTCAGCATGGAATTACTTAAAATCTTATATTGATATAAAAATAGATGAATACAATAATAAAGAATTTAAGATAAGGGTATGGAATACATATAACCATGATTGTGATTTATCTCAAACCTTGCAAGGTGCTAACCTTACTATCAATGGCGAAGATTATATATTAATTCAAATTCATGGTGGTTGTGATGTGCGTGGTGGATATACAGATGCAGTGCTTTTTAAATGTGAATACGGCATCATTAACGAATATTTATTCGAATATATGGATAATTACGAATTAATAGAAAATGAACTTGAATACATAGATTCAATGGTAGATTACTATGATAGTAAAAAGATCTATACGGGTAAAAAGCTAGAGACCATTAAACAACAATTAATAGAGTTAGGAGCGTAAACAATGTACCTAGAAATCATTTTAATTTGTGGACTAATATTCAGTCTGCAACAACTAAGAATCATTGATTTACAAGAGGATTTAAATCAATGGAAGAATACAAGTTTATTAAATCAAAAGGAGAAAACTAAAAATGCTAGGATATGAAATATATAAAGATGAGTTTAAAAGTCTTGAAGACTTTAAAAACTTTTTAAAAGATAAATACCATGATGAAGGTTGTCCGAGGTCATGCAATCAATGTGATAAACCTATGGTAGATGGCTACACTTGCGAGGGAGGCGATTTCTACTGCTGCTCTGATAAGTGTTTATATAAAATGACTGCTAATGATTTTAATATGTCAATAGCAGAAGTGAAAGCAATACACAAAAAATATTGTGATTATGAAAATGATGAGGATATAGAACTAGAGGAAGAAGAATATGATATGTTTTGTGGGGTATATTATACCGAGTGGTATGATTCAGGACATTTTTGGGAAAAATAAAAGAGAGGCAAATAAAATGAATAAATATTTATTTAGAGTAGTTAAATATGAAATATACGAAGTAGATGCAGATAATGTGGATGATGCAATGGATATATTATTGGAGGATTCTGGCGAACCTATAGATGATTTTTACCATTGCGATTCATTTAATGATACAACATATACAGAAGTAAAAAACAATGATATAGAAAAAGCAAAAGCAGAATTAAAAGAAGGCTTGGAGGAATATTAAAATGAGCAAAATAAAAGAATACCATTTAAAACTAGAGGAAGAAGAGACCAGAGAAGAGCGTAGAAAGGCTCTATTTGGTCGTATGTTTGGGAATCCTATAGCAAGTAAGGCTTACTATAGCTTAAAGAGAAAACGGAGGGATTAAACATGGATAAACCAAAATTAAATTATGGGAATGGATATAATGAAACCAATTCAATTTGTATTATATGGTCAATAGAGGATGTTAAAAGTCTTAAAGGTTCTTTTGACCATAGAGACATTGACCTAACAGATGAGGAATGTATGGAAATATTGCAAAGAGTAAAAAATAATCATGATGCAAGTATTGGAATTACTTGGGAAGGATTGTGTTTAGAATATGATTACTATATCTTTGCTAAAAAGGAGAATAAATAATGCCAATAGGAGGAGACCTATCGCACAACAAATGCGATAATTGTGATTCATTCTTAGTATGGAATGAGTTTGGAGATAGTCGTAGTGATGTATCGCAGCTTGAGGAAGTTTGCGAGGAGTGTAACTTAGAAAAAGAAGAGGTATAAAATGAAAGTAATGAGTCAAAGAGAGAAGTTTATAGCAGCCACAAAGATAATAAGGGATGAACTTTATTATAGTGAATTAATTGAATTAAGAAACTTACTACTTGATGTTATAGATAATAAAGTAGATAGTGGATATACATTAGATTAAAAGGAGGTATAAAATGATAGAAATAAAAATGGTATGCGAACATTGTAGCTATGATTTTGGAGGTGTAGAAATAGAAATCGATCATTTAGATGATAATGAATGTGCCTTTCATTATTGTTATAATGGTTTAGATGAAAATGGCGAAGAGATATTCATAGAATCAGATGAAAGAACATCTAAAAACATTGTATTTAAAGAAGAAATTAATAAATTGATTACTACTTAATAATTTACTTGTCTCCTCAGAAGGCTACCTGGACTCCGCTTACATCTAGGTAGCCTTTTTTATTTATACTGATTGCATTTCAGCCACCACTCGTAGTAAGTCATCAGCATCCTCAGTCATTCCTATCTCACGAAAAAAGGCGGCATGGGTCTTTAAGTGCTCCGCTTCAGTCATCCTCCCTTCTCTCATCTCTTTCATCGTATGCTGAATCAGCTTAATAAACCGATGTTGGTTCTGTCTGTCTTGTGGTGTCAATTCATCTTCAAAGTCATTAAGCACCACAATATCAGCCTTTGACCTTTTAATGCTATTTAAGAGTCCATAGACAACTTTTAAAGGTGGTAAGTAACGAGTTTTACACTCAGCTACGATCTGTCCCCAACCTTCTTTCACTACATCCTCTTTATAGTTCATAAGAGCATCTCTCCACTGCTTCGCCAGTAACTGGTTCTTGTCGATGGAGAAAGTCTCGAACAAGTCGATAACATAGTGGTTTGCTCGTTCCTTATTCATCAAATAACTCCTTGTATGTCTCAGCACCCCCCTTTTTGATTATACCATTCTTTGCTTGATACTCCACGGCATTTCTACACCAATTACGGAAAGCTGCCTTTTGATTCTTATAACGCTTTCCATGTGCTATCTTATAATCAGAGAACTTCTCATACTCTGTATCTATATCTAAAGTAGGATACTTAACCTTTAAACCTTCAAGTAACTCTTTAACTTCAAGTGATACTTTAAGTGTATCCTTAACTAAAGGTTTTCCTTCTCTTACAATCTCATCCTTTCTAAATACTAACAAAGAATATTTATTATCTAAGTAATTGATTATATAATCTTTTAAATGATTATCTAAGTAATTATATATATATTTAATTATATATTTATTATATAAAGATAATATATTATAAAAAAACACACTTTTATGCTTTAAGTCAAGAAAAAGATCATCTATTTTTGATAATTCTTCTGACTCCAATGGTTTTAAACGCTGAGTTTCTTCATCCATTGTAATTAAGGGGGTTATTTGCTTGTTTTGTTGTTTAGCCATACCTATACCTCACTTTTGTTTATTTTAACGATTAAGACTATGTTATGAGCCTTATAACACTATATCTGTATTACAACCAGAACATACTTTACGCTCTAGTCCAAATCTAGGAAACTCATCATGCTTTAGTAGTTTTCTACCTCTCCCTGTAGAAGTGTTCTTGATATACTCATAAGCCTTATCGCAGCAAGGACAGAAAAATAAGTTAAATTCCTTTTTCCAATTTCTCTTATTTCTTTGGTTAAGTCTTTGCTGACTATGGTTTCCTGTATTTTCTAATACATAGTCGATTATGTTTTGTTTATTCATCCTCCAACTCCTTATCTAGTTTCTTGATATGCTCTTTTTCATACAAGATGCCATATAATAACACTAAGTAATTAACGGCATCAAGTATCCTCCCATCGATACTTTCATCTGAGGCTTCTTTGCCATGTAAGATGTAGTATCTGATTGAATCCATATGCTTAAGTAAGTAGACCATCAGTACCTTTTCAGCACTAAGACCTAATCTCTCGCCTACCGATTCAAAGTTTTTAAACTTCTCTCCTGTTCCGATAGTGTATTCCTCTCCTTTTGCCTTACTGACCTCAAGACAACGCTCAAAGAACTTCTCGGCTATCATAAAAAATGTATCATTTTGCATTCTTAATATCCTAATTGTTTAATATTTATAGTTTCTATAGTAAGATCTTTTGCTCTCTCTTTATGTTCAATAAAGTTCTTACTGACCTCTGCATCATCAAGACTGACATAGCTTTTCAATGGATACTGAGTTTTATTATCTTTTATTTCAACCCAAGCACCATTGTAAGTCCTATATTGCTTCTTACCATCAGTATTTCTTACAATTACATATTTATCCATTCTTAATATACTCCACTTCTACTGCATAGACCATCCCACCTTTAGTCCATACGCTTCTAAAGTCATGCCAATTCTCAGCACGATGATTTATAGCAGTGGTAAACTCATTACTTCTACGATATAACTCATGCTTTGCTATCTTCTCTGGTGGTACTTCATTGTGAGGATAGCGAATGGCGATTGTACAGATCATTCTGTCATATTTAATCTCTTTTACCACGACCATACTTACTTAAATACTTCTGTAGCTGCAACATTCTAGCAAAGCCAGAACTTCCCTCTTCGATTATACCCTTGCTGTATAGTTCCTGATAAAACTCGACAATACTCTGTAAACTGCCTAGTTGTTTCTTTCTTTTACTCATTTTTTTACCTCTTTTTTATGTTGTTTATAACATCGTACACACATCTTATATTTTTTATACTCCTCTTTTGTTTGATAGCGATCACAAAAATCACAATACAATATCTTATCAAACCCATATGTATCAGCAAATTGTCGTTTTGACCATTGTTGCATCGTTACACCAAGATACTGATATTCATTTCTTTTTAGTTCTGTTACTCCATCATGTGTTGGAATATTTTCTTCTAATTCATTGAATATATACTTCTTAAACATCTCTGGCTTTATTTCTTTGATTAAGATATACCAACCAGGATACGGCTCAATATCAGTGTAACCTGTTTGTAGATAGTATTTACCTTCCTTGAATAATCTATTATACTTTCTTTTCATCTGTCTTTTTGTGCGAAATTTCATAGCTCCATCAAAGGTATAAAGGTCTTTATTCATCCTTTAACCTCGTTATTTTATAGATTTCACCTCTATCTTCTTTAAATAGTACCCAATCGCAAGTGCCTAAACTAAGCCACTTAGGGACACTACTTCTTACTTTACATTGAATCTTCACTCCATCTGCAAGTATATCAACATCTTCCTTGCATCCTGGTAGACTCAATCCATTACTTCCATAGGCTCTTTCCACATCTTCATAGCCTAATTCTTTTAGCACTTTAACGCACTCATATTCAAAACGATTCCCTTTTTGTTTACTTTTATTTGCCATTGTGATACTCCCATATATAGATCGGTGTATAGTCTCCGACATAAGACCCTGCAATATTGTAATAAAAATGTTCTAAAGCATCTTCCTCATTCATATCATCATCTTTTAAAATGGCTAATATCTTTTCAATGCTATAGACCATCCTCTGATTTGTGTCAATACCAATAACAGCAGCATCAAATCCATCTGCTTTCAGTGTATGGTCTGGTTCAGCGTGTAGATCAACAAAGTCTTGTAAATTATTCAACGGGAAACTCCATATATTGATAAAAGAACCTTCTGTTCTTCATTTGGTTATTCTTACTTGGTTTTAAGGCCAGGTTAATGCTATTCTCATTTTCATATGGTACATAGCATACCAAGTCCTTCTCTGCATAATACACTGCTACTATGTCTATCAAGTCTTTATTTCTGTATTTATGCAGCCTTACCTCAATAGATGTTTTCGTTCTCATTTCTGTAATTGTCTTTACTTGAACTCTTAAAAACTCTTTTTTCCTTCTTTCAACAATAAGGTCTACACCTTTTTCATCAATGATCGGCTTAAATACATTATAATTAGTGTAGTTGGTTACTAAGTCCTTAATTACGGCAATCTCTCCAATAAAGCCTTTGTGTATAGTATGGATTACTTTTTCCATTCTACACCTATATGTCTTAGGTCATCACTTTGTATCAGAGTAATAGCATCATCTCTGTAAGGTCTTTTATATAATTTATATTGTGCTTGTATGGGATTATCGACATATTCATGTGCAACAAATCTCTGCACATAGTCAATAAGGTTTCTCGGTCTAACAAGTATCCAACTATTTTTGGTCTCAAATGCGATCATATCAGCGTGAGAATTGTATAGCCACCCTTCATCTGCTACACCTCTAACCTCTATCCAATGCCATTCATCTTGCACTTCTTCTCCTCTGCGAAGTGCTTTCATACCTTTTATCTCTATGTTAGCAGAGATATTCACATCAAAATGTTGGTGCATATCATAGGCTGCACCGACCTTGATTCCTTTGAAACCTAGATTCTCTATAAAATCAATAAAGTTCTTTTCAGTTTCTAAGCCTATTAATACTTGTTTCTTGTTTTTCATAGTTCCCTCGGTATGTGTTAAAAAGAGAGGGGGAGCATTATCGCTCCCCCATTGAGACTAACTAGAAAGGTAGTTCGCTATCGCTAACTCCACTCTTACTAGGAAAGAGATCATCTCCATCCTTTTGAAAAGGCTCGTTGATATTACAACTGAGGTAGGTCTCCCCTGCCTTTGTTTTACTGACCCATCCTGCACCAGAGATCTTTCCAATGCCGTCCAATTCACCTGATATATTATATACAGGGGATGTTTCTTTCTTTTCTTTTCCTAACTTCGCATAGTCAATTTTAAATAGATTGACTTTGCCTATCTTTTTTGGTTTTACACCTGCAGCCATGTTATAGCTCCTTTTCGTTTTTGTTTTCTGATTCTGTGACGATTGTTTCACTTTTCATTTTCTTATCTGTGATCATCACATCTTTTGTTTGCTTAAAACAAGAGTTGATACCTCTGGGTCTAGGTTTAGCATAAACAGGCTTGATAGCACCATTCTTACCATACCATAGTTTAACCATAGCATCCCACTCTTGAGTTAAATCTTCTTCTACTAGCTTGAGTTTGTACTTAGGCGCACCTCTCCAACTATTCATTACATATAGAACTCCCATGAAATCAATAGGGTGGTCTGGAAATAATCCTTCCCATAAGTTCTTATATGCCGTCACCTGGTACTTATGATTCTCAAACTTATTACTAAGCGTACTACTATTTCTAAGGGTCTTAATATCAAGCATTATCCTACCTGACATACCTTCCTTTAAATCTGTACACTTCGCTTGAGATGGGGATAAGCCTTCTTCTACCTTTATCCTAGCTATCATATCAGCAGTACCCGTATAATCTTTTCTTGAATCAAACAAAGGTACTTCATTGCCTTCTATCTGTATCATATGGTCTAAGAAGAACTGATTACCAGACTCCATGAACTTGATCATAGGATTTGTCCACTCTCTGGTTTCTTGCTTATCTACATCAAAAAAAGGCTGACTAAAGTCTATGTCAACACCCATTGTTAATTGTTCTAAACATAGATGTATTTGTGTACCCTCAGTAGCTGCATTGTTCGCATATTCCATCGCTTCTTCATAACTACCATATGAACCTAACCACTTCTCAAAACCTATGCCTTCAGACCTAATGGTTTGTATTGTAGTAACACTAGGGATATGCTGACGATTCTCTTTCGTCCACTCTTGTGTCTTGAAGTTGTCTCTAAGGTAACCTAATAACGGAGCGTATGCTCTCCCAAATGGGAAATCAATTCTCTCTATAGGTGTAAGAGACTGAATGTTTGGGGGTTGATACGCTTGTTTTTTCTTGGTTGAACTTGCTCTCGGCATTGTTATTGTCCTCCTCTTTTATTGTTTTGTAATGCACTATTCTTCCGTTGTGCTTTTCAATTAGAACCTTAAGTTCTTCTTGAAATTCTTTTCTATTATTGTCATCAAATATTATTGTATAACTTGGTTTACTCATTGTCAATATACTTCACTTCAGTTTGTAAAGCAATCCTTTGTATATATGCTTTTCTTTTCTCTTTATTGCCTTCCCAATCTGTTTCCTCATGTGCGCTCCACCTAACAAGAACGCTACCACTATCGACATTCAACACCCTGCCTTTTCTCCTACCTAATTGAAAGAAGTCATTTTCCTGTAACTCCTCAAGCAAATAGGTACTGCCCACTTTGAGGTGTTGATGCGAGGAGGCATTGTTTTTCATAGGGTAAGGCATAATCACGGAGTCCTTACACTAGCGTGGGCAGTAGTTCTTTCATCTATAAATCTTTGTATTTCACTTTTACTAATAAGTTTCTTCTTATGGCTGAGTTCTAATGCACTAATTTCACCAGAATTGATCCAATTAGTAATGGTTCTGGTGGAACTTCTTAGCATTTCTGCTACTTCATTTATCGTATAAAACTCATTGTCCATAACTGAAATTATGGTACTAAAGTGGTAAAAACAAGAAAATAATGTAAAAAACTAGAAAATAGTGTCTTTATAGAGCTTTATATACTCTTCTTCTGATGCTTTACCTTCTGCTGAATTGTAATATTTCTTATAATAATGTGCTTGTCCTTCCAGGTCTGAGGGGATACCTTTAGGAACTCTCCAATATTTTAGTCTGCAGTGCATGATTCCGTAAGCTATGTTTGCTTCTAACATATTACCTACTTCCTCATCTTTAATACCTTCACTAACATATTGAGATGGAACTAAGGCAGCCGATGCACACATTCTTGCTCTCGACTGCCTGTACTTGAGGTACGATTTAATATTGTCCTGAGCAGTCGCCACTTCAACCTGCCAGAAAGATTTGGCTATACCACTTCCAATCTGTCTGATATAGCGATACTGAGATTCATAAAGTCCAGTACCGAGTACAAGATCTTCAGCCTTCGCAGAGTACATACCCATACGAGTAATCACTCTTTTTATTAACGATCTGTACTGTTGAATCTGCTCAGGAGTCATTACATCATTTTCTTTTCAATACTAACATCAGTAATGCTAACACTAGCATTTGGATCCATGCCATCAACTACACCTTTTTTCATTCTTTTTGGTGCTGATTTCTTAGGCATACTATATCCACTCTTCTTCATTTTCTTTCCGTAGTGCATATTAATTTCCTTTCTTTTTTCTTTTTTTCTTAATATTTCTCTCTAATGCGTAATAAAGACCTTCGCCTTTCTTCTTACCATATTTCTTGATGATCTTATTGTACATCTTTTTGTACTTAGGCATTACTTCTTCACCAATCCTTCTATGACATCAGTGACCAGGTCTACACACTTCTCAAAGAATACTTGCTCTTTCTCTTCACTAACAAAAGGTATGTCTTTCTTTTTGTTTATCTTTGTAGCGAGCTTTTCTTTGAAATCATCAGATTGCACATGGTCTACCATGTTGCTTGCATACTTATCAACGATTTCATCCTTTGCCTTATCAATTATGGCAGCTAAAATAGCTTTACTCATTATCTTATCTCCTTTATTATTTCTTTGATGTCTAACAACTCTGCGTGAATAACATCTAATTTATATTCAATGATCTCTTTATCTGCCTTTAAGGCAATCATATCTTCTATGTAATTTATCTCAGCTTTCATAAAACCAAAAGCCATTGTCACACTGCCAATTAAAGCAATAATAGTAACAATGTTCTCTAAAGATATGTTGGTGTTTAATTTCATGCCATCCTTACCTTTTTTGCAATAGCTTTGCTGTATGAAGCATATTGCTTACCTTTCTTACTTGCCTCTTTCTTTTTTCTATTTGTAGCTCTTTTCTGTGCATCTGTTAAACTGGTTCTAACAGACTTAGGTAAGTATCTCCCTCTTTTGGACTTAGGCTTTTTCTTATCGCCTTTACTAACATAATCCCAGTTTTGCTTTGTCCATTTAGATAGCTTATTAGAAGAGCTTTTAGCACCTCCGTATCTACCACCCATATCCTTATAATATTTCACTGCAAGTTGCATGGCCCTAGCTGAGTGCTTACCACCCATCTTAGCTTTTGCTCTTGCTTTTGCCCTTGCCCATTTTTGAGGATCTAATTTCTTTGCTGTAGCCATTACCACTTCACCTTATCTGCCCAATATGCAGCACTCATCTTGCCTTTAGCTATATTGCGCCTATGTCTTGCTTTAAAACTTTTACGCTTCATCTTCATTCTTTCAGATTCACCTGCTTTAGGTTTACCTGCAGTAGAAGCTCCTTGCTCTCCAAAACGAATGAGTTTTACAAGCGAACCTTCTTTCGCCATAACAATATGTGATTTTTTAGGATGTC